>Ga0070734_10001663_pt1 | contig 30827 bp, 34 predicted proteins | sample Coa_R1_8_FD_66444 | JGI IMG/M metagenome (GOLD analysis project Ga0070734, IMG submission 66444) | Surface soil microbial communities from Centralia Pennsylvania, which are recovering from an underground coalmine fire - Coalmine... | ecosystem: Environmental > Terrestrial > Soil > Unclassified ... | reverse complement strand
TGAAGTTTGAGCTGCGTCTCTCGCCGTCGGATGCATTCGACCTGCTCGCTCCCCTGCTGGCCGGCGTCCGTGAAAAAGAAGACGTGCTGGCTGAAAACGAAGAGGGCGCTTCCGGTGAACCGGGAACCGTCGCGTTCGCCTGGTACAAGAAGGGCAACAAAAAGATGAAAATCCTGGGACAACACCATCCTGGGACATCTGAAGCTGTCTCCCGGACTGCTGGTGGCCGACGCGAACTCACAAAGACGGGCGGAAAAACTCCGCCGCGAGATCGAAACCCGGCTGGGGCTCGGCGCCGTTCACAAAGAGACGGTGGTGCAAACATCTGAAGATTTGCTGGAGAAGGTCAGGCGGATGCCACCGCAGCAGCAGCGACGGGAGGACGACGCGCAGGCCAAATTGCTCAAAGACCCTGCGGCGCAGGCAGTTCTTCGCGATTTTCTCCAGAAAGAAACCGACGCATGGATCCACAAAAAACTGCCGGTGCTTGGCGGACGGACGCCATTGCAGGCGGTCAAAGACCCCGATCTGAGAGAGATTGTTGAAGCGCTGCTGCTGGACTTCGAGCGCCATGCAGCAACCTCTTATCCGCCCGGGGCCGCTCCTGATTTTTCCGCGATCAGGAAACGCCGTGGGATCCCGGTCCGGAAAGCGTGACAATCAGCCAATGAAAATGGCAGAAGCTATATAATCTGCATTTCCGAAACCCGAACAATGCTGACGAAGAAGGCAACGAAACGAAATGGAACGAAGAAGGGCGGCCTGCACCGCCCTTCCGCATTTTGCAGTCAAGTTGTCAACTGCCGCAAGAGTAGCCGCGAAAACAAATTACTGCACCGGGCACTGGTCCAGGCAGCCCAAACTGTTTACCGTAATTGAGACGCTCGTGGTATGGCTCAGGCTTCCGCTGGTCCCAGTGATCGAGATAAAGTAGGTTCCAGCTGAAGTTGTGCTACTGGTTGAAACCGACAGGCTTGCGGAGCCTGCTCCGGTGATCGAGCCTGGACTTAAGCCGACAAAAATATCGCCACCAGGTCCGCTCGCGCTCAGAGTTACGGTCCCATTGAAGCCGTTCAGCGCCCCCGTGGAGATGGTGTAAAAGACGGAGTCGCCGGCATTGACAGTCTGTGAACCAGATGTCGCGCTCAGAGTGAAGTCCCCTGCAGGAACAGATCCCACCATAAGCGAAACGCTCGTTGTGTGAGTCAGGCTGCCGCTGACTCCGGAACTACAGATGGTGTATGTTCCCACCGGCGTAGCCGTGGAGGTCGTAATTGTAAGAGTTGACGAACCGGAGCCGGTAATAGAGGCAGGAGTGAAGGTGGAAGTAGAACCAGCGGGCACTCCTCCGCATATACTCAGATTCACGGCGCCACTGAAACCGTTGAGCGCCGTCATGGGCACGGTGTAAGAGGCAGTTCCACCAGGCACAACGGACTGCGAAGCTGGGGTTGCTCCAAGAGTGAAGTCTGTGACTGCGAGCCCCGCGGTCGTGCTGTGGACCTCAATTCCAACGACTCCCCGAATGATCAACGTGTTGTTGGTCAGTGGCACTGAGGAAGCAGCACAAACATGCATCGTGGAAGCTCCTGCGCCGATGACGGGATTGGGGTTCAAGGTGGCGGTGACTCCCGTTGGCAACCCGCTGACGCTCAAATTCACGCTGCTGTTGAAGCCAGACACCAGTGCCCCAACGTTAACTGTGGAATCGACACAGTTATTAACGGATACGCTCTGCGAGGCAGGGGAGACAAATAGGTTAAATGTGGGTGGCGGAATAAAGCCAAACATGAACGAGCCATACACATTGTCCTGGAAGACATTGAACTCGATCGGTCCCTGGTAGTGAGCGTCTTCAGTAGGCCCAGTCACTGACAGGAAGGCAGTTTGCCCGGTCTTTTCAGTGTCGGTGGTACTCCACTCATTCGTCGAGATGAGAGTGTTTGCCTTCGTCAATGAGTCGGTAAAGCTTACAAAGAACCCTCCCGTCGCGGTAAATGCCTCACTGAACTCAACCTGCCGGGTATCCTTGGCCCCCTGGCCCTGCGTGGCTGTTGTCACGTGCTCGAGAAAAAACGTTTCCGTAATGGGCTGGCCTCCGGGAGCCGGGGGCGAGTATTGAAAATTCTGGCCGGCGGCCAGGCAAAAGCGTGCATCTGCGGTGCATGTAGAATTCGCGGGTATATCCACCACATAGGATGGGTCTGAGAAAGGGTCGGCCGCGAGGATTGATGCCAAATCGTTGGCAGTGAGCCCGGGATCCTTGGTTCCGTCCGTCCCGCATTGCGGATCGGTGGAGTCGCACGAAATCCTTGGCGCCCAACGCCGGGCAAGAATATCGTCTAAGCTGCCAGGCCTGGTCGCATGCCCATTCAGAAACGCGACTGGGATACCGATGACCTCCATGGTTTGACTAGGATCACGAACATCAAAGCCGACTCCTGTCCATACGACGCCAGTAGGCGAGGTAAGTGTGAAATGCAACACCGGATTGAGCCACACCCAGATGATATCTTGGTCGTGGTCAAGCCCGACGGTATCGCTCAGTGGACCGGGAACCGTGGTAGTTCGCTCTCGCGTTTCCTCGATGGCAATCGACGAGGACGTATCCAATTCCTGCGTAAATTCGTTTGAGAACGTCGAGGTAAAGTCCCCACCAAAAATAAAAAAGTGAACTCCCGTCGTAAGGGAGACGCTCAGGCTGACAGCGTTGCTGAACGAGTTGGAGAATGAGAGGCTTGTACCCTGCATCGTACTATTGCCGTAAGTAACGAAGCTCTTGGATCCAGGAGGAGCATAATCTACGGCGAGAACAATGTACTTGGGACCGATGCTGCCGCTGCCTGGCGTTGGCGTAGGTATGGGCGTTGGGGTTGCGGTTGGTGTTGGGGTTGGTGTTGGTGTGGGGTCACATACATCATCGACTGGACATGCGCCGCCCCCCTGTGCATGAAGAAATTGCACTGAGAGCGCAAACATTAAGGCTACCAGCATAATTCTCTTTTTCACGAGCTCTTCCTTTCATCGAACAAAGCGAACGGTTGCTTTTGACATTTCTGCTGTGACCCCCGTTTGTGGTGATCACCGCTAACCGCAGCGGACTCGTGACGTTGAAGATTTCTGCCGCAAAACGGAAGGACGGTGACCGAGCGAGAACTTCTAACATGGCTCATTCGCTTGGTGAGCAGAACCTGAGAGCATGTCGCGACCAAGCTTAAGCTGATTCCTTTAGTACTACTTGTTGAAATGACAAAGCATTCCGGTTTACAGATTCCCTAGTATTGGAATTCACCAATATTGGCTCGCCTATTCCTGAGTTTGATCTAATCCGTCCCAAGATGGAGACGACGGGACCGACGGTAAGAAACAAAGCCCTTGGCGCAAAAAAACATGTGTTTCCGCAGGGTGCGTTTGTCAAGATGTCCTATTTCGCAATTGAAGAGCGGGAGAGAGTCGGCTACACTCTGGCAGCACTTAGGTGTGGACGGAAACGATCTGTGACAACTTAGCAGCTAGCAAATAGCAATTGGCAGCTAGCCGGAAAAACCAAACCTTACCACTGATACACACTGATGACACTGATTAGAAGCAGGGTCGACGGCTGTCAACCCTACGCCAATCAGCGCCTGGTGGCTGAAGTGCACGCCAATCTGGGATGCCCCAGGGAGGGGGAGGGGGGCGCGCGGAGCGCGCAAGATCTGGTGATCGCACGTGATCGGGTGATCGGGAAAACCCCAAAACCAAATCTTACCGCGGATGAACGCGGAAAGACGCGGATCAGAAACCGGAATCCGGTGATCGCGCAGGGAGATCCCTGGGATTGAATCCCCTAAACTCTTCAGAATCCTAGTTGAAGGGATGGGGGGAGGGTGGCGCGCGAAGATCGCCGGGATCGCCGACATCGCACGTCATCGCCGAGATCGGAAAGACAAAACCTTACCACTGATCAACACGGATGACACTGATCAGAAGCTACGGTCACAGGCAGGAGTGCCTGTGCCACAAAAAGCTCAACATCGAACGCACCCCTCCAAGGGCGGCAACACACGAGGGATCGCTGGGATGGGATCGACTAAAACCTTCAGAATCCTAGTTGAAGGATGGGGGAAGGGTACTAGTTCATTCCTCCGCTTGGCGGCGCAGGCGCGGCGGGCTTCTTTTCGTCGGATTTGCCCAGATCGCCGAACTGCCAGATGCCATAAGCCTTCAGCATCACGTCGTTATGTTTTTCCACCAGCATCTTGGCGGTCCTCTCTGGAGGCCACGGGCTGGCGAGGCGCTCAGGGCGGTCGGCGATCCAGAAAGCGGTGAGGCCCATGACGGTGGCGTCGCGGGTGAGCAGGTCTGGCTTTACTTTGTCAAAGGTATCCACGGCGGAGTGATGCGTGAATTTGTACTCCGGCGAATCCTGGCCCATGTTGATGCCCGGCAGCCCGACGAGAATGAATGGACCTGCATCGGTGCCGAAGACGGTGCGGTCGTCGACTTCAACTTCACCAAAAGACTTTACCGATTCGGCAAACTTGGTGACTGCGGGAATCAGGTCATCGTGGCCGCCCATGTCAAGGCGCACGACGGGGCCCTGGCCGTTATCGAGCACAAGCGCGGCAACGTGGTTGGGCAGTTCGTCCTTATGCATTTTGGTGTAAGCCAGCGAGCCGAGCAGGCCCTGCTCTTCTCCGGTGAAAAGCACAAAGCGGATGGTGCGTTTGGGCTTGAAGCCGCTGAGCTTGATGGCCTTGGCCGCGCCCAGAGTTGTGGCTACGCCGCAGCCGTCGTCGGTTGCGCCATCTGCCAGGTCCCAGGAATCAAGATGGCCGCCTACGACAATTACCTGTTCAGGATGCTCGGCGCCGCGGATTTCACCCATGACGTTGGCTGAATCCACCGGGCCGCTGCTCACGCGATTTTGCACGTTGATCTGCATGCGCACGCGCTTGCCCTGGTCAAGAAATCGGCCGAGTTGCTGCTGGTCTTCAGCAATCATGCTGACGACCGGGATTTCATAGTAAGTATCAGAGCCCATTGCGCCGGTGTGGGTAAGGTGCATGCCTGCGGGAAATTCGCCGCCCTGTCCGCCAATGATGGCGACGGCGTGAGCGTCGTGCGCTTTTTTCAGGAAGTCGCCAAAGCGGATAAAGTTGTTCATGTTGGGCGGCGGCGCAGCGCCTTTCTTCACGATCAGCAACACCTTGCCGGACCATGATGCAGAATTGTTCTTCATCTCGTCTTCAAGATGGTTGGAATTTACCGCCACCACTTCAGCTTCTTCTCCGCCTTGTTTGGTCGAGCCGACCCAGCCCATGGAATCGACGGTGAGACGACGATGGATAGGAACAACCAGTTCGGCGGTGGCGGAAACGCGTGTCCATCCGCGCGAGATCTGCCATTTTTCCGCGTGAACATTCTCAAGCCCCATGGCGCGCATCTTTTGCATGCCCCACTCAACGGCTTGTCCAGCTTCCACGGATCCGGTCACGCGACCGCCAATGTAGTCGGAAAGTTCTTCCAGATCGTTATAGGCTTCCTGGCTCATCATGCCCTGGCCGGCGATAGCTGTGAGCGCAGGCATGGTGCCGTCCTGGGCTGGAGCGGCGGTTTCGACGGGATTGGCGGCTGAACTGGTCGTTGATCCGATCAAAGAAAAGCACAACAGCATTGCCAGTCCGGCAGTGAAGGAGAGCAGTTTACGCATGGAAATTTATACCTCGGAGGGATGTGGGCGTGAAAGCCGATTATATCCTCTATTTAAGACGGAGCCGCTTAGCGACGGTAAGCAGCAGACAGCTTCATTTAGAATGTGTCGCGATTTTAAACTTATGAAAATTCCAATTCTGTTGTTGGTTGTTTGCTCCGGTAGCATGTTGGCGCAGCAATTGCCGCAAGCGCCGCACGCCCACGTGACTGCTGTTACGCCTGCACCCGGCTATTTCAACGAGCCCGCCATTGCCGTGAATCCAAAAGATCCGCAGCAGGCTGTGGTCGCGTGGCAAGTGCCCACCAGCGCCGCATATTCCCGCGATGGCGGAGAAACATGGAAGGTCGCGGAAGGGACTGTGCCTGGAATGTATCGCGTCTCCGGCGACGTCTCTCTGGCATATGACGCCGCGGGCCACGCGATTCTTTGTTACATCGCTTTTGACAAGCTTGGCAGCACAAACTATTGGGCGCGCGGCGCGACACGCAATGGGATTTTCATCCGCCGCTCGCTGGATGGCGGCCAGACATGGGAGCACGACACTCACACCGTAATTGCCCACGAGTCAACTCCGGGCATTCCTTTTGAAGACAAGCCCTGGATCGTGGCAGACACCTCCGGACCGCATGCAGGCAATCTTTATATTGGATGGACGCACTTCACTCTTGCTGCCAGCGAGCTCATGTTCACGCGCTCCACCGATGGCGGCATCACGTGGTCCCAGCCGATCAAACTGAGCAGCATTCCCGGTTTGCCGCGCGATGATAACGGCGCGCTTGAAGGTTTTCACGGCGTAGTCGGCCCCGATGGCGCGCTGTATACCATCTGGGATGCGCGTGACGGCATCATGATGGCCACGTCGCATGACGGTGGCGCAAGCTTCAGCAAAGATCGGCTCATCATTCCCGCGGGTCCCGGCTACTTTGGCATCACCGGCGTTTCGCGCTCCAACGGATTTCCCCAGATTGGCATGGATATGCGCGGCGGAAAACATGGCGGCAAACTTTATGTCGCGTGGAGCGATTACAGCAATGGCGATGTGGATGTTTTCATTTCCTCGTCGGCCGACTATGGCAAAACGTGGAGCGCGCCGGTGCGCGTGAACACCGATCCTATCCATAACGGCAATGATCAGTTCTTCCAATGGATGGCCGTTGATCCGCAAAGCGGCGCTGTAAACCTCATCTTCTATGATCGCCGCACAGACAATGAGGAAACCACGGTCACGCTGGCCCGCTCTACCGATGGCGGCAAGACTTTCCAGAATTACACGTGGGATCCTGATGGGTTCAACGCTGAAGGCGACTTCCTGGGCGACTATCTTGCCATTACCGCTTATGGCAACAAAGTCTTTGGCGCGTGGGCACACCAGACATCGGCAGAAGCCAAGACGGAACGCGGCAAGAAAACACGGACCGTGCTGCGAGTGGGCAGCGCGGATTTTAATTAGGTTTTTCTGAAATTCCGAACGCAGCGAGGAAGCCCTATAGCCGCGATCATCCGGCCATTGGGTGCACAGTTGCTTGCAATTGGGCATCTAATTAAAAGCGCAGCAAGATGAAGATAGCGATCTCTCGCTGCGCTCGAGATATGGGGACAGACATCCGCATTGGCACGTCCGGCTATCACTACAAGCACTGGGTAGGCACGTTTTATCCGCCAAAAACGCCGGCATCAAAGATGCTCGACTACTATGTCCGTCACTTTGACACGCTGGAACTGAACAACAGCTTCTATCGCCTGCCGACGATTGAAGCTTTTGAATCCTGGCGAGACGCAACGCCGAAAGATTTCGTCTTTGCCGTAAAAGCCAGCCGCTTCATCACGCATAATAAGAAACTCAAAGATCCTGAAAATGCGCTGGACAATATCTTGCCCCGCGCCGAACATCTCGAACGAAAGCTGGGACCTGTTCTATTTCAACTGCCGCCAAAGTGGAGGTTGAATGTTGAGCGGCTGGAAGACCTGCTGGAAATTCTGCCTCGCGAACGCCGTTATGCTTTTGAATTCCGTGAGCTGAGCTGGATGACTCCGGAAGTCAACCGCCTGCTGCAGCGCTATAACGCCGCGTTCTGTATTTATGAACTTGCGGGTTATCACTCGCCGTTCGATATCACTGCCGATTTCGCCTATGTCCGCCTGCACGGCCCGGAGGCGGGCAAATATCAGGGCAGTTACAGCAAAGCGCAGTTAGGCGAATGGGCGCGGCGCATTGAGCAATGGTCGGCCAGGTTGAAGGCCGTTTACATTTATTTTGATAACGATCAGGCTGGTTACGCCGCGCAGAACGCACTGGCGTTAAAAAAGATGATCCTGGGTCGGCCAGAGACCAGACGCCCGGCCGCTTGACGTAACAAACAGTTCGTAACAATCGGCAAACTCCATCCGAAAGCCGCGAAAAATTAAAAGATGGAATAAATTCCTCGGCGTCCAGTTATTCAGCTAAATTTGTTGCGAACAAAATTTCTTGAGCGGTTGGGGGAGACTACTTGCGGAATACGGTTGCCGTCATATTATTTTTCTATCTGGCGGCTTCCGCATGGGCGCAGGAGGCCAATCCCGGACGTCCTACGGTTTCCACTCCGGCCACGCTCACGCCCGTGGGCTATCTGCAATTTGAAACCGGAGTACTGGGCGCGGAGCACTCTCCTGATCTGCCCAACCAGCTCAGCTTCAATGAGGTGATGAAATTCTCAGTGAATGAGCGCATTGAATTGCTGATGCAAAGCCAGCCGTTCGCTCACTCCGATCTTGGACTTGTTCGGTCAAATGATCCCGGCGATCTCTCCGCAGGACTTCAGGCAGTGCTCTTGCCCGGAACCAAAAGGCGGCCAACCGTTTCTGTGAGTTATTTCCGGCGCGTGTTTGGCGGCACAGCTCCGGATCTCGACATCGGTTCCAACCGCCAATCCGCGCTGCTTCTACTCTCAACCGACATCGCCCAATTTCACATTGATACCAACGCGATGTTCAATGAGCAGATTCAGGACGCGCGGCATCGCGCACAGTTCGGCCAGACTCTTTCGATTTCACATGGGCTGCCGCATAAGCTCGGCGTGGGCGGCGAACTGTGGCACTTTACGCAGCCATTTCAGAATGGCCATGCCGCCGGGTTTCTTTTTGCGCCGACCTACACGCCAAGGCCAAACCTGGTTTTTGACGCAGGCTTCAACCGTGGTCTTACCTCGACCAGCACGCGGTGGGAATTCTTTATGGGATTTACTTATCTGCTGCCGAAGAAGCTGCTTTGACTTTGATCGGCTCCTCCGGTTCGCCCGATACACCGACGATCCTGCGCACGCAACAATGACAACATTCCTTCTAACTTTGAACGAAAGAGCTCTCTTGACGAAGTATCCGAAACATATCACTATTGCGACTCTACATTTGGGAGGGCAGTGATGGATCAGGCATATGAAAAAATATTTTCCCGACTTTATTCATCTCCGTTTAAGTCGGCAATAGCTCTTAGCACCGGGCGGCTCGGACTACTCCCATCTCCTAATTTCCGCAAGCGGGTCCGCGATATAACATCGTCTATTGAGGAAGCTGCAAACGAGTTAGAGAAAACAGAAAAGAAAAAGCTTCGTTCTGACGCAAAATACTTCTTATTCATAAATATGGCTCATATGCTTGAGATTCCGCTTGAGATGCATGGAGAAACTAATGAGTACACCGCGCAGAAGATGAAAGACGACATAAAAACGGTGGTTAAAGCAGCTGCCGCTTTGCAAAATGCCGATGAGCCCAAACAGGTTTCTGGGCATCGAATAATCGAGGCGCTCTCACAAAAATGGTCTATGTTGCATCTTAGCTCGCTTAGGATCTGGGGGAAGAGTTGAGTCAAAGTCGGTCCAATCAGGAGGTGGCCGCTATGCCAGGAACATCAGAGGATCGGAAAGCTGCGGCCAATATTTACACATCCCTCAGTAGTTATGTAATTACGGCCTCTCTTGGCGTTATCGCAGCACAGGCTGCTTTGGCGGCCTTCATTCTCGATAAGAGGGAGCACCTTTTCTGGTTTTATTTCTGTGCCATTGCGGGTTTGGTAGCCAGTGTCGCAAGTATCGTTTTTGGAGGGAGCGGAATCAACGATATCGCAGAAAAGGGATTCGAAGGAGAGTGGACCCTAAAACTCAAACACGATTTCTTTAACTACCAGGCCATTTCTTCCCTAATCGGAATAATATTTTTAATAGCTTCTCTTTTTTGTGGAACTTCGAAAGTTGAAAATACAAAACAAACGGAAGAGATACAACAACTCAAGGCGGCGGTCAATAAGCTACAATCGGATCTCGTAGCAGTTCAGTCCAAACTTTCCGAGGACCACGTTTACAAGCCCGCTAAGCCTAACAAAAGGGCACATATACACTAACGAATAGCGGTTCAAGGAACGTGCTTTAGCTCTTCCCTTTACCCGCTACATCCAGTCTGGCTTGCGCGCGCTGCAACGCTTCCTGCGCTTCCTCATTTATCTCAAGACCGGACTTCTGCAACTCGGCTTCGGCTTTTTTCTTTGCCGCCTCGGCGCGCGCGGTATCTATTTCTTCTGCTTTCTCCGCTGCCTCTGCCAATATCGTGACTTTGGTCTGCAGGACTTCCACAAATCCCCATGCCACGGCCAGCCGTTTTGTCTGGTTGCCCACACGGTACGTGAGTTCGCCGGGGGCCACCTCACTGATAAGCGGAGCGTGGCCGGGCAGGATGCCGAGATAGCCGGTCTCGCCGGGAATCTCAATGTAGTCGGCGGCCTCGCTCACTACCAGCCGCTCCGGCGTCACGATTTCGAGTTGAATAGTCTCTGCCATTGCTTACGCTGCCGCTCCAGCTTTCATCTTTTCCGCCGCTTCGAGCACTTCCTCAATCGCTCCCTTCATGTAGAAGGCCTGCTCCGGAACGTCATCGTGCTTGCCCTCGATGATCTCCTTGAAGCTGCGCACCGTGTCGGCAATCTTCACATAGCGCCCGGCCATGCCGGTGAACTGCTGCGCCACAAAGAACGGTTGCGAAAGGAACTTCTGCACTTTGCGCGCGCGTGAAACCGTGAGCTTGTCTTCTTCGCTCAGTTCTTCAATGCCGAGAATGGCGATGATGTCCTGCAAGTCGGTATAGCGCTGCAGGATCCTTTTTACGCCCTGCGCCACGTCATAATGTTCCTGGCCCACAATGTGCGGATCAAGAATGCGCGACGTAGAAGCCAGCGGATCAACTGCGGGATAAATTCCAATCGCCGTCAACGGGCGTGAAAGCACCGTGGTCGCGTCCAAGTGGGCAAAGGTTGTTGCCGGCGCGGGATCGGTAAGATCGTCAGCAGGCACGTAAATTGCCTGCACTGAGGTGATCGATCCGCGCTTGGTCGATGTGATGCGCTCCTGCAACTCGCCCATTTCGGTCGCCAGGTTCGGCTGGTAACCCACAGCGGAAGGCATGCGGCCCAGCAGCGCGGACACTTCAGATCCGGCCTGGGTGAAACGGAAAATATTGTCGATAAAGAGCAGCGTGTCCGCTCCTTCGTCATCGCGGAAGTATTCGGCCACGGTCAAGCCGGTCAGCGCCACGCGCAGGCGCGCTCCGGGCGGCTCGGTCATCTGGCCGTAAATCAATGCCGCTTTCGATTCCGCGGCCACGCCGGGCTTGATCACGCCGGATTCGCTCATTTCCAGCCAGAGATCGTTGCCTTCACGCGTGCGTTCGCCCACGCCCGCAAACACTGAGTAACCGCCGTGCTGCTTGGCCACGTTGTTGATCAATTCCATGATCACAACCGTCTTGCCTACGCCAGCGCCGCCAAACAGGCCGATCTTTCCGCCCTTCAAGAACGGCTGGATCAAATCGATGACCTTCACGCCGGTCTCAAACATTTCCGCCTTGGTCGCCTGCTCGTCGAACGAGGGCGCAAGGCGATGGATAGGCAGCCGCTTGGTCGCCTTGATTGGACCAAGCTGGTCCACCGGCTCGCCGATCACGTTCATCACGCGGCCCAGTGTCTCTTTGCCCACGGGCACAGAAATCGGCCCGCCAAGATCAAGCGCGTTCATGCCGCGCACCATGCCGTCAGTGGCCTGCATGGCGACGGTGCGTACCCGGCTTTCGCCCAGATGCTGCTGCACTTCCAGCACTACGTCGATCGGATCAGGCACTTTGAAGCCTTCACTGGTTACGCGCAACGCCTGGTAAATCGGCGGCAAATTTCCAGGTGTGAACTCCACGTCAACCGCGGGACCCGCGATCTGTATTACCTTGCCTATGTTTTGAGTAGCCATAATCTCCCAGCAATTAGCAATTAGCAGTTTCTGTAATCCCAAATCCCGCGTTTTTTGCGGGTGAGGGATCGCTATTCCCTTACAAACCGCAGCGATTCTGAATTTTATTCTTGCCCTTACTCACTTCATCCAGCTATAGGGCTCCCTCGCTCTGCTCGGGAGTTCCCACTTCACTGCGCCGCAGCTGCGCCGCTCACAATCTCAATAATCTCTTTGGTGATTTTCGCCTGGCGGGCCCGGTTCATGGCCAGCGTGAGCGAATCAATCATGTCAGAAGCGTTACTGGTGGCAGAATCCATGGCCGTCATGCGCGCCGCATGTTCGGCGGCCTCTGATTCCAGCATGGCACGGAATATCTGCGTGTAAATGTAGCGAGGCAGCAGATCGCGGAACAGCTCCGCCGGCGGTTGCTCATAAATATAGTCAACCGGGGAGGTGGCAAATCCCGCAGCCTTCTTGTCCATTTCCGATGTATCCACTTCACGCACCGACGTGCGAGCATGCGCCGCGGCTTCCAGTCTTCGCGTCCGTTCCTCTCCGGTGACTTCCTCGGCAAATTCATGCACGGTCTCGCCAATCGCGCGAATAGGAAGAACGTCATCCACCACCACCCGCTGCGCAATCACTGACTTGAACTCGTTGTAGGCGATGTAAACGGAATCGACCTTGCCTTCCGTGTAAAGGCGGATTACCTTGTCCGCAATTTCACGCGCGCTTTTCAATTCTGAGCGATTCATCAGGCCCACATATTCCGCTACCACCTGGATCGGCCCCTTGCGTTCCGCTCCGGCCTCAAGCGTTACCGGATAGCGGCGGCGGAAGAAGTCTCGTGACTTCCTGCCCAGCGCCAGAATATCGATGTTCTTGTCCTTCTTTAGCTCAATGAACTTGGCCGCGGCCTTGAGGATGTTGGAGTTGAATGCCCCAGCCAGACCCTTCTCGCCGGACACGACGATCAGCATCGTCGTCTTTTCCTCACGACGCACGAGCAACGGATGCAGCGCTTCACCCGTTACCGGATCGTAGACATCAGCGCGAGAGACCAGCGACTTGAGCACGTTCGTGATCATCTGCCCGAAGGGACGGGTCTGTAACGCGCGTTCCTGCGCGCGGCGCAACTTGGCCGCTGAGACCATCTGCATGGCCTTGGTGATCTGCCGCGTGTTGCGCACGCTGCGGATTCGCCGCCGGATGTCTAAAAGGTTTGCCATAATTGCTTCAACGTTTCCCTAAAAAGCCTCTTGCGTTCAGCTCCTTCGACTCGCACTTCGCGCTCGCTCAGGATTTCGGCAACGGGCTCCCGACTGCGCTGACGCCCGCTAATCGCCTCAAGCTTTCGCGGCTGCCGTCTGCCGTTCGGCGACAAAACGCTGCTTGAATTCCTTCAGCGTCTTTTCAATTTCCGCCTTCATCGCGTCGTCGATTGTCTTTTTCTGCATGATGGAATCCAGTAGCTTGGGATTCATCGACTCAACATATTTATTCAGCTCTTCAGAGAACGGACGCACCTGCTCGACTTCCAGGTCGTCCAGGTAGCCGTTGGTTCCGGCAAAAATAATCATGATCTGCTTGCCGAATGAAAGTGGCTGGTACTGGTCCTGCTTCAGGATCTCCACCAGTCGTTTGCCGCGATTGAGCTGCGCCTGCGTTGCTTTGTCCAGGTCGGAGCCGAACTGCGCGAACGCCGCGAGTTCACGATACTGCGCCAGTTCCAGTTTCAACGTGCCGGCAACCTGCCGCATGGCCTTGATCTGCGCCGAACCGCCGACGCGGCTAACTGAAATGCCGACGTTAACCGCGGGACGCACGCCGGAGTTAAAGAGGTCGGTCTCAAGGAATATCTGTCCGTCGGTAATGGAGATAACGTTTGTTGGAATGTAGGCTGAAACGTCGCCGGCCTGCGTTTCGATGACCGGGAGCGCCGTAAGAGAACCCCCGCCCATCTTGTCTGACATTTTTGCCGCGCGCTCCAACAAACGGGAGTGGAGATAGAAAACGTCTCCGGGATAGGCTTCGCGTCCCGGCGGACGGCGCAGCAACAATGAAATTTCGCGGTATGCCGCGGCGTGCTTGGAAAGATCGTCATAGATCACCAGCGCGTGCTTGCCGGTATCGCGGAAGTATTCGCCCATGGCGCAGGCCGCGTACGGCGCAAGATAAAGCATAGGCGCGGGCTCTGAAGCTGAAGCCGCCACCACGATCGTGTAATCCATGGCGCCGTTGTCTTCCAGCACCTTGACCACCTGCGCAATCGACGAACGCTTCTGCCCAATCGCGTTGTAAATGCAAATCAGGTTGTTGCCCTTGCTGTTGATAATGGTGTCCAGCGCCACGGCGGTCTTGCCGGTCTGGCGGTCGCCAATGATCAGTTCGCGCTGGCCGCGGCCCACGGGGATCATGGAATCGATGGCTTTGATACCGGTCGCCATTGGTTCACGCACAGGCTGGCGGTCAATCACGCCCGGCGCAATGCGCTCAATTGCAATCTGCTTGTTGGAAGCGATGGGCCCCTTGCCGTCGATGGGCTGGCCCAGCGCGTTCACCACGCGCCCTATCATGCCTTCGCCCACGGGGACTGACATGATTGTTCCGGTGCGCTTCACTTCGTCGCCTTCTTTGATTTCAGTGAATTCGCCCAGCAGCACCGCGCCCACCTGGTCTTCTTCCAGGTTCATGGCCAGTCCGGAGACGCCGTGGCCGAACTGGAGGAGTTCGCCGGCCATGACCTTATCGAGCCCATGGATGCGGGCAATTCCGTCACCGAGAGAGATGATGGTGCCCACCTCGTCCACGGAAACCTTGGATTCGTAATTTTCAATCTGCTCACGGATGAGCTTTGTTATTTCGTCTGCTTTGATTTGAGCCATAAAACTTATTTTCCCCTGCGATCCTTCTTGGTTGAGGTCCTTCGACTCGCTGCCGCTCGCTCAGGATTTCGGCAGCAGGCTCCCGCTTCGCTCACGCCTGCTAATCGCCTCAACTTTGATCTGAGCCATAGATACCTTATGTAAGACCAAAACCTTTTCGCCAATTTGGTAATTGAGTAAATTGGTAATTTGGTAATTGAAACGCGATGGAAGTAACGGTTTTCAATTACTCAATTACCAAATTACGCAATTACCAATTTCATCTACGCCGTCGCCAGTTCCTGCCGCATGCGCTGCAGGCGGCCACGCACTGATCCGTCGTAAATCGTGCTGCCCACGCGCACCAATACGCCTCCGAGCAGACCGGGATCTTGCGAATACGTTGCCCGGACTACCTTTCCAGTAAGAGTCGCCAGCTGTTGCTCCAGCGATTTCTTTTCTGCCGAAGACAGTTCGCGGACCGAACTCACTTTCGCGTCAGCGATGCCTAAACGCCGGTCCAGTTCCCGCTTGAATTGTTCCAGCAGATCGCCAATGTTGCCGATGCGCCGGTGGTCAATCAACACGGCCAAAAAGTTCCGCAACATTTTTGTCGCGCCAATGTGCTGGATGATGGAGTCGAGCAGTTTGAGCTTCTGTTCCCGGCTCACGGCCGGGTTCTGCAAAACATTCCGCAGTTCGCGGCTACTATTCACCACATCAGCCATCTGCTGAAATTCAGCAACCGTTTTTTCAGGACTTAATTTGTGCGTGACCGCCACTTCAGCGTATGCGCGTGCGTAACGGCCCAGGACTGCTGCCATTTAATTGCCGTCCTTTCCCATTTGGGCCGTGAAAGCGCGCACCAGGGCCTGGTCAGTATCGTTGCTCACGCGGATTTTTTTCTCCGCCAACTCCACCGCTAATTCCGCCACGTACGCCTTCAGCTCGCGGCGCGCCGTATTGGCGGCCATCTCAATTTCCTGCTCGGCGGATGTGACGATCCGGCGGCGCTCTTCTTCCCCAGCGGCCAGCAGGCGCTGCTCTTCAGCTTTGGCGTTCTCGTCGGCCTCACGCTTCATTGCTGCGATATCGGAATCCAGGCGAGAAAGCCTTCCTTCCACTTCCGCAAGCCTTCGGCGAGCGTCTTCACTCATCTTGCGGGCTTCTTCAATGCCTTGCTGGATGGTGGTGGTGCGGCCCTTGAAATAGCCGGGCAGAGTCTTGCGCAGCAGGCCGGCCATGGCGACAAAGATCACGGCAAAATTCAGGCCAAAGCAGAGCCAGTACGCCTGGTTGTTCGTCAGGCCGGTATGGCGGGCGATCCACTTGACCGCGGGCGCGTTGCGGATGGCGTCGGCTTCTTCGCCTTCCTTGACCTTTTCCCGGCCTTCGGCTTTTTCCGATTTAGGCTCTTCCTGCGCGGACGGTATGGTGGTGGCGCTGCTCGCGGGCTTTGCGCTTTCCTGCGCTCGCAGCAAGCCAGCAGGCGCGATCATCACGCCTAGCAACGCTATGATCCAAAAATTTTGGCTCAGTCTTTTCATCACTACCGGCCTCCTGCTGCTGCAGCCGGCTTTAGGACCGTTGCAATCACCTGGTCGGCCAGCACATTGGCCTGCTGCTCCAGGGCCGCTTTTGCGCCGATCGTGTCTTTCTCCATGGCCGCCCGGGCTTTCTTCACCATTTCACCGGCATTCTTGCGCGACTCCGCCAACGCGGCGTTGCGCTCATCCAGCACGCGCAGACGGTTGGCTTGCTGGGCTTTATATATCTGTGACCGCGCCTCGCGGAATCGCTGCTCGTATTCCGCTGTGCGTTTTTCAGCAATGGCGATTTCCTGCTGCGCGCGTTCCATTGCGCCTTCCGTCAGCGCATGCCGCTGCTCCAACACCTGCCGGAGCTTGTTATGCACAAGAAAAGTGTACGCCGTCCACAGGACCAACACAGAGATGATCGTGGGGATGGAATTAACCAGTAATTCGCCTATTTGCCTGAGTACTATATCCATGCAAAATAATCTTTAAGTTGTTGTGAACAAGAAGCGGTCGGGGGCTATCACCAAACTCTTTAAGTTAACATCCGACTTGCGGCAGTGTCAACGCGAGCAGCCCTTTTCAGAAGGCAATTCTCGCGGATTTAGATGTCGATTTCCGCTCCGCTTCCATCATCTTTTGACATTCCTTGTTCTCACATCGCACGCAACAAGCGGCTCAACATTGACCTTCCAATTTTCATTGTCACGATTTTCAACAAAAGCCCGGTTTCGTTTTATTATTCCGGCCATGACTTACCTCTACTTACTGCTTGGCCTTGTGGTCGGCATTCTTTCAGGGATTGTGGGCATTGGCGGCGGCATCATGATCATTCCCGCGCTGATTTATTTCTTTCATATGAGCCAGCACAAGGCCCAGGGAACGTCGCTGGCAGCGCTGCTGTTGCCCATTGGCGCACTTGCCTTCTGGGAGTATTACAAGGCAGGAAATGTGGATCTGAAGGCCGGGTTGCTGATCGCCCTGGGCTTTCTTGTGGGCGGATATTTCGGCGGACTCTGGGCCCAGCACCTGCCGGAAGTGGTTTTGCGCAGGGTGTTTGGCACTTTGCTGGCAATCATTGGCATCCAGTTACTACTGTCACGAGGATAATCGCTTTGCAGGACGCCGTTGCAAGTTGCGGGAACGCATTTCTCCTTTATTTACAGTTGTTTGCGCCAGGGCGCGATCATGCGGTTATCCAGATGATTAGTAGGTATAAAAAGAGTTGGCGGATCGCTTGACTTCGTCCCGAAGTGGCCTAAAATGGAACTTATCACCTCCGATCCGATTCAGGATCGAATGGGCTTGTGGCCAAGGAAACCGTCACCGCTTCTTGGTCTCAGGCCCATTTTGATTTTGGCTTGAGCTTTGTTCGGCCAAAACAGCTTTTAGCTCTTCATCCTTTAGCTCCTGGCTCTGTCTCGCGCCTGCAAGCTGATTTTATTTTTCAGAACGAAGTTCGTTCCAATTTGAGAATGAAGTTCGTTGCAATTTCGTAGCTCTTCCGCTGGCTCCCAACCGGAGTTACCTTAAAAGGAAATGAGAAATGTAGTCTTCGGAATCAACATTACGCTGGATGGCTGCTGCGACCATACAACACAATTTGCGGATGAAGAGACCCATGAATATTGGACGGGCGTCCTGCGAGAAGCTGACCTGCTTGTCTATGGGCGCAAGACCTACGAGTTGATGGTCCCTTTCTGGCCTGAAGTGGCAAAAACGCAGTCGGCGACAAAAGAATTGAACGAATTTGCGCGAGTGTTCGACTCCATCAACAGGATTGTTTTTTCACGATCACTGGATCGCGTTGAAGATAACAAAACAAGAATTGTTCGTACGAACCTGCGCGATGAAATACTTAAATTGAAACAGGCACAAGGCAAAAATATTTTAGTCGGTGGCGTAGATCTCCCTTCACAACTGATCGAGCTTGGTCTGGTGGATGAATTTCGTTTTGTGATTGGCCCAGTCATTGCCGGAGAAGGCAGACGGTTGTTGAACGGGATGAGCCTGCCGGAGAAATTGCAGTTAAAACTTGTTGAGTCAAAGATTTTTAAATCAGGATGCGTTGCGCTCCGTTACCTGAAACAGTAAATAAGCTCTTAGCCATTAGCTCTTAGCTCTTGGCTCTTAGCTCTTGGCTCTTGGCTCTTAGCTTTGTCTCGTTATTCCAGACCGATTTCATTTTCGCATGAAGACATATTCGGTCCATTCACGGCGGATTTGTGCGTTGATGGAAGCGCAAATCTCGTTCAGTATAATGAAGCCAGACGCATACAAAGCTTTGGTTGCGCAATATGGGAAACACGACTAAACCGCCGGCGAATATTCTCGAACTGCCCTTGGGGGAACGGGCTGAAATGGCCCTCAAAGCGGCTGTTGAGAAGGTGATTGAAGCGCATATACGAGACGGGCGTCCGATCTCTATCTGGCGCGATGGTAAGGTGGTTGAGGTGTCCGCCCAGGAGTTGCGAGACACGCCTGCCGAGCCGCAGTGACTTCCTGCCAAATCAACAGCCCTTTATTCTGTTCCGGCGCATTCTGCAGATAAGGCGGAGTTTCGTCAGCAGAGTGCCCACAGAATAGCCGATGACACGATCCCGGCAGCATTCAAAGTGACGGAAAGATCACGTGTCCACAATAAAATCAAATAGCACATGCAGCATCGCCGCCCACCCCTTCGGCAAGCTCAGGGCAGGCTCTTGCAAAAAACGCAAGGATGGGGCACCCTTCAGTGGGAATGGTGCACGCAAAGATCGCTCAAGTTGGGCCACCCGCCCAGAGACACATGGTTCAATATGCCTGAAAATCGGCAGCTCACACCGATTGAAACCGAGTTCGTCGACAAACTGGAGAACGAGTACAAGATCCTCCAGGACAAAATCGACAAGATCGGAGCTTTTCGGTTCACAATCAAAGGGTGGTCGATTACGGTTATTCTGGCAGCTGCGTTTGCCAGCGCTTCAGCAGTCAAGATTCCCGCTTGGTTGTGGTTAGTCTCACTGTTCGGCTTCTTAGTTCTCTTCTTCCTCTTCGAATTGGAACAGACGACACTCCGTCACAAGTTCGGCCAGCGCTGCATCTTGATTGAGAGTGCAATTACACGAGTCCTACGAACAGCTGCTACGAGTTCCGGTGATACGATCGTGAGAGCACAATTTGTAAAGCTGCACTCTGTCCCGGGAATAACTAATCACCTGCGCAAAAAATCCGCAGGCTCTGACTTCGAAGAGTGGTCAAGGTGGCGTGCTTTCCGCGAAGCGGATGGTTTCTTTTATGCCGCACTCGGCCTTCTCACCTTGCTGTTTGCAGCTTGGCATGCGACAGCGGCAAAACAGGAGATGGACAACACCGATCGCTCGCGAAGCAATGTGATCATATATGCTCCGAAATCGGAGTCGCCACGAGCCACGGGAGAGCGCCAAGACGCTGTTTCCGGTTCAAACGATCGATATGAGCCTCAAGAAAAGAAGAGTAAATAAGGAAAAAATCCGGCGCGTCGGCGAGATCCTTGACGAGTTTCTCATCGGGAACTTCGAATCCGAATTCCCAGTGGGCGGCCCATCTGAAAAGCATGGTGCAGCCGAATCCGCATTTCCAGTAGGAGAGCCGCTAGGAGAACCGAGAGAAGTTGCCGAACAAGAGCGCGACGATGTGGAAAAACAACAAGCCGACGAAGAAGCCGAGGACGAGGCGTACGACGAGACTAAGTATTATTTCGATCTTGCGGATGTCGAGTATTGCGTTGATGTCGCGATCACAGAAATTATTAACGAAAATCTCGTACCTGGATATGACAATCCGCAGAAATCTCCTACTCTATCCAAGATATTCCAAATCCTCTTTGGCGAAGAGGACGCCTTGACGAAGCAGGTAGACGAATTTGAAGAGCTTATTAGCGGGTACGAAGATAATGTCCATATCGACGACTTGCAAGAGGCACACAAGGTAATGAGCGAAATCATCAAGGAACTTGAAGATCGGGGCGGAAAGCAAAGTGGTTGACGTTCACATCAAAAATCGGCTCCGCGACCTCCTGTCCGCTTCGGGGATGACCTATGAGGACGTGGTGGATCCGTCGACTGAAGTCGTCATCTTTGGTTCGCGAGCGGTCGACATGCACCGTCCGGATTCTGACCTGGACGTATTACTCGTAGACGCAAAGACGGATCGGCTTCGTGTGGCTGGTGTCGATTGCGTGATCCTGCGGTCGGAAGAACTGGCTAGTTCTCTTTGGCTGGGATCGGAATTGGCGTCACATATAGCTGAATACGGCCAATGGATAAAAGGATTTGGCTCTTGGCGGCATCAGGTGCGCATAAGTGACCGAGCAGCTATGCGCAAACAAGCGCGGATCGCAGGCTTGTTGATGCGTGCTCCCAAATGGTGGTCGAAATTGCATCCAGTTTTCCATACCAAGTACAAATTAACGATCCGTCGCGAGCTTCAGAGGCTTGACCTCTTGCGAAGGAAGATCCCAGTGCCTCCAACTCACACTCTAGACTCAGACTGGGATCAGCATCGCACCGCGAGTGATTACTTGCTTATGGTTGCTGCGACACTACCCTTAAATTCCCCCGCATTCCACGTTGCTAAAATCTGTGTCGACTCTTCGAATCGCTGCCTCTCCGCCAGATGTTCTAGTAACCCAACCGATTGATTCGGCGTGGAACCCAGGCTTCCGGCCTCGATTCGACACATCGGTGACTCACAGATTCCTCTGACGAGGCTAAAAAATGGAGTAGCTGTCGATTTTCGTGTCTTTCGAACGGCTATCTGATAGCAGGACGATAAGCTACGACTCTCTGAGCGACAGGAAACAAGGAGGAACCAAGTCGCGAAACGAACGTTTACAAGAGAACTCCCTGAAGCTGGATGGTAGGGCGACACATCCTCGGGATCCTTCGACTAGCGCTCATCCCGGCTTTGCGGGACTCGCGCGGCGCTCAGGACGACAGGGGATAGGAAATTTTCGGCAAAGTCGCGACGACTGATGGCTCCTGCCTCAGCGGCTAAAGCCGGAAGATTTTGTCAGCTTTACCGCAGGTCTAAAGACCTGCTCCACCCCGCCGCGGGACACAGTAAGCATGAAAAGACATTTTCCATCCCTTGTCAGTGCACAGGAGCAAACTATTTTGACAGATTGTGACTTTCGCTATTGCATCGCCCCGAAGGATGCGCTATTCTTTCGCCAGCCCTCAGGGGTGGAAGTTGCGTCCGGTCTTTGACAAATAGCATTCAGCAGTCAGCGCTCAGCATTCAGCCATGTTCGGAACGGGATTTAGATCGTTCGACTCCCGGCTGCGCCGCTCGCTCACGATGACAGGTTGAGGCGCGGCGATTATTGCGCCGCGCGACTTCTACGGGTTGCGACCCTCTGCCGAACTTTGGGTGACATTGGGTGACCTTGGGTGAAATTGGGTCTACATAGGGGGTAGGGGCAGGGGGATCGGGAAATCGGGACATCTGAACATCGGGACATCTGAAAGGCAAGGACTTAGGATTGCCGACGTGCAAAAAAGAAGCAAAATTGACGGGGAAAAGTCACGAAATTGGGTGAAATTCACAGGGGCACACAAGGAACAAGCAGAGGGCCGCTGAGCATTGCCAAGATCGCCGAAAATTGCCAAAAAATGGTAATTGAAGGGCGAAACCCAAAAACCTCACCGCTGATAACACTGATAAAACTGATTTACACGGATCAAAAAGCAATTGAGGGTAAGAAGGTAGAAGGTAGAAGCTAGAAGCAGATCCTTCGCTTCGCTCAGGATTTCGCCCGCGGGCTCCCGCTCCGCTCACGCCCGCGAATCGGCTCAACTTCATACTCCCGCAGCACGCGCGCCAGCGATTCTGGGGCGTCGACTTCCATCTGCACTTTGCTGTCACGATAAGAACGCTTGAGGATGTGCGCCCGTGATTCAATCAGCGACAGCAGCTTGCCTTCACTCTGGGGGACGCGAATCCGCATGTGCTCGATGGCGTCGATCTTCAGGTGGTCGTCGATGGTTGAGAGCAGATCGGCGAGGCCCAGTTGCTTCTGGGCCGAGATATAAACCGTGTTCGCGGTGTTCTTGAACTCGCGGCGTTGCGCCTGAGGCACCAGATCAATCTTGTTCATCACGCGGACCTGCGGGCGGTCCATGACTTCAAGGTCTTTGAGCACGCTTTCCACCTGGGTCTGTTGGTCGTGCGCGGAAGCGCTGGTGACATCGGCCACGTGCAGCAGCAGCGCGGCGCGCTGGACTTCTTCCAGCGTGGCGCGAAAAGCGGAAACCAGCGTGGTGGGCAGGTTGCGGATGAATCCGACGGTATCGGAGAGAAGCACTTTGCGCTTGCTGGGAAGCGTGACGCCGCGCACAGTGGGATCGAGCGTGGCAAACATCTTGGCGGACTCAAGCACGCCCGCACCGGTGAGGACGTTAAACAGCGTGGATTTGCCAGCGTTGGTATAGCCCACCAGAGCGACAGTCGGGAGCGGAACAGATTCACGACGCTGACGCTGCTGGCCGCGAATGCGCTTTACGTCCTCAAGCTGCTGCTTGATGTGGCGGATGCGGCGATAGATTTTGCGGCGGTCAGTTTCAAGCTGCGTTTCACCGGGACCGCGCGTGCCGATGCCGCCGCCGAGCTGCGACATCTCAATACCTCTTCCGGCGAGCCGCGGCAGCATGTATTCGAGTTGCGCCAGCTCAACCTGCAACTGGCCTTCACGGCTGCGGGCGTGGCGGGCAAAGATATCGAGGATAAGCTGGGTGCGGTCGATAACGCGCGCATTGACTTCTTTTTCAATATTGCGCTGCTGGGAAGGAGAAAGCTCGTGATCGATCAGCACCAGGTCGGCATCGACGGAAGCAACAGCTCCGGCAATTTCCTGCAGCTTGCCTTTGCCGATGAGCGTAGCAGGATCAGGCCGGTCACGATGCTGAATGAATTCACCGGCAATCTCCGCGCCGGCAGAAGCCACCAGTTCGCGGAACTCAGCCAGCGATTCTTCCACGCCGACGCGGGAGACACTTTTAGCTTCCGCACGGTCAGACGCTACGTTGCGCGCAAGCACGGCGCTGGGCGGCACGTTCAAGTCACGGTCAGAACGGGAGCGGTAACGGAACTCCAGAGCTACAAGGAACGCGCGCTCCGGACCATCACGACCAGTCTTGATCCCAGCCGACGGTTGAAAACGGCGGGAACGCTGCCCAGGAATAAATTAGCCCTCCGACTTGCCGGAACCGCTGTCGCCTTCTGCCGCGGAGCCGTGCGAACGGCTGTCAAAATGGCTGCCTTTGGCCATGACCACGGTTGAGATGGCGTGTTTGAAAATGAGTTGTTCCTGATTGTTGGTTTCAAGGACGACTGAATATTTGTCAAAGGACCGGATACGGCCAGTCAGTTTCACCCCGCTCAGCAGGTAAATGGTGATCTGACTTTTGTCCTTGCGCGCGGTATTCAGAAACGAGTCCTGTATGTTTTGTGCCGGCTTATTTTCCATCTGCCGATCTTTCTCCTGTGCTTGCATAGGGACGCGAAGAAGCCTTGGTGGCTTTCTTGATCATTGTAGCTTTTCAGGGCTTTCCGGGCAAAAAGGGCTAGTTAATGTGGCGTTGCCGCCAATTGGGGAGCGGGAAAGATTAGCCCGCTATCCAAGCCCTTGCGGCGGGCCGAGGCCGCAGCAATGCTAGAATTTTGTTAGGCGTATTTCTTTACCCGTCTTTCAAAGTATGAAAAGCGCAGGCCACAAAACGGCAGCCGATGTCCCCATGCTGGACCTTTCACGCCAGTACGCGGGGATACGCAATGAGATCCTGGCTGCGGTTGCGCGGGTCTGCGATTCACAACATTACATTCTGGGCGAAGAAGTAGTCGCTTTCGAACGCGAATTTGCCGCCTTGTGTGCGACATCTGATTGCGTGGGCTGCGCTTCCGGCACAGACGGGCTCTGGCTGGCTCTGGCGGCTGCCGGGGTCGGTCCGGGTGACTGCGTTATTACTACGCCTTTTAGTTTTTTTGCCACCGCCAGTTCGATTTTGCGCGCAGGGGCTAAGCCGGTTTTTGCCGACATCGATCCGGGGACGCTGAACCTTGATCCTGCAAGTGTGGAAGAGCGGCTGAAGCACTCACCCCGAGGAATGCGCGCGGTTATGCCGGTGCATCTCTACGGACAATGCGCAGATATGGATGCGTTTTCGCGCCTAGCGGACGAGTTCGATGTTCACGTAGTGGAAGATGCGGCCCAGGCCGTGGGCGCAACCTGGAACGGCAAACGCGCAGGCTCGCTGAGTCTGGCAGCGGCGTTCAGCTTCTATCCGACAAAAAATCTCAGCGCGTTTGGCGATGCAGGCGCCATTACGACGAGTGATGCGAAGCTGGCCGAGCGCATGCGCTCGCTCCGCAACCATGGCGGCAAACAACGCTACTATCACGATGAAGTAGGCGCCAACAGCCGGCTTGATTCCATCCAGGCAGCGGTCCTTCGCGTAAAGATGCCGCACCTTGCCAAATGGAATGAAGCGCGGCGCGAACGCGCGCGGACATATGGCCGCCTGCTCAGCAGCGCTGGGTTGACCAAGACAGGCGCGAACTCCACGGCTCCAGTTGTCCTGCTAAAAACTTTGCCCGGCGCTCACCACATCTATCACCAGTATGTGATTCGGGTACGCGATCGCGACAAGCTGCGTGTATTTTTGAGCGAGCGCGGCATAGGTTCAGAAATTTACTATCCCATTCCGCTGCATTTGCAGAAATGCTTCGCTTACCTTGGCTATGCTGCGGGCGATCTGCCGGAAGCAGAGCGCGCCGCGCTTGACGTTCTCGCTTTGCCTATGTTTCCTGAGCTCGAAGAAGACGAGCAGCGGCACGTAGTGGAATCCATCGGGGCTTTTTATTCATGATCGGCTGAGACCCCGGAAATGGCAAAGCTCTATACCGTGTTTGTTGACGATAACTTTCACTACATGGATGAGAGCGAACGTTACAAACTGGGAGAGTTTACGGACTGTGCCTCAGCGGTGGCCGCATGCAAGCAAATTGTCGATGAGTTTTTGAGCACCTGTGACCTGAACAAGAATGATGCCGAAATTTACCATCAATACGTTTCATTCGGCGAGGACCCATGGATCAGCAGCGATGATTCAGAATGCAAATTCTCAGCGTGGAATTACGCGCGTGAACGGGCGAAAGAACTGGCGCGGAAGAAATGATCTCCACGGCTCTTACGCTTCTGACGCTTTCCAGAACATCAAGCCAATGCAGCCGATTCCAATCACAATCCCGGCGACTAAAAACGTGAAAGGAAATCCGCCAGCCCGATTGAGAATGCCACTGATTCCATCAGTGTGGCTGATCCAGAGACCCACCCCAATCGCGAGGCACAGAAGAGCTGCGAGAGCGCGCATAATGGTCAAGGGACGTTCAATACGTTCCTTCTCAGCCTGCTTTTTCAAGATCTGCGCGCGCCACCAGATCACGCCTGGGCTGGGCAGCTCCGGCTGATGATCGGCCGCCATTTTCTTGATCAGTGAGTCGAACTCAAGGTCGTTATTCATGGGAACCCCTAAACCCGGCCTTCTCCAGCAGTTCTTTTGCTCGTTCGCGCGCACGGAAGACCATCACGCGCACGCTCTTTTCTTTCACGCCCAGTATAGCGCCAATTTCCTTGTGGCTCATCTCCTCAACATGCGCCAGCCACAGTATGGCGCGTTCCTGCGCGCTCAGCCGGTCGAAAACGGCTGCCATATCGAGCGGCAAATTAAATTTCTGATGGACGTGCTCGGTGAAGTCGCTCATCTCCCACAATTTTTGTTCCCGCTTCAACTTCCGCCAGCGGTCGCGCAGCAGGTTGGTTGCAGTTTTATAGAGATAACCTTTGCGCGGCAGGTCATCCATCGCGGGCGCATTCAACATGCGAATGTATGTTTCCTGCAAGACTTCATCGGCCGTGGCGGAATCGCCAGACAGGCGGCAGAGATAACCATGCAGCGTACGGGCGGTACGAGCGTAAAAGGCCTCAAACTCGGCCTGTGTCGTGCGCTCGAATTCACCCGTTTGAGCTATCGTCATCGCGCTCCGCGCGGCTCTGGCCATTACGCCCAAAACCTACTCCGCCTTCCAGCCGGCTTTCTTGCTAAGGAAATAAGCCACTCCGGCGGAACACAAAAAGCCAATGCCACCAAGGAATGAGACCCAGCCAATGCGCCATGCGATCCAGCCAGCCATGCCAACGAGGCATCCTACCCCTGCGAACATCAGCACAAAACCGATTCTGATCGAGTTGAGAATAGTGTCGCGCGGGCTGGTGACGGCATCGGCAAAGCCCATGACATATTTCTGGCCGGCAGGCGACTGCATGAACTCGGCGAAATCGTGCGCGGAAGAAAACTTTTCCAGAAGCGCCTTCTGCATGTCATTTTTCTGCTTGCGGCGGACCATCGAGGCAACCAGATAAGCCACCCAGCCCATCAGTCCCCACGCAACAAGCATCAGAAACCATTCTTTCACTTGTCCTTGTGTCATCGGATCCATGTATCAAAATCCTCCAGCTTTGGAACGACCGGGCCCGCCAAAGGTTAACAGGGGGTGACACTCTATTTGGAAGATGTAGGGGGGTAGGCCTGGCAGCCAATTGGGCGAAAAGGCTCGCGCCTGGAGTCTAAAGATCAACTAGCTGCCGAAAGAATTGACAGGGACACCGAATCGCAGGCGGTTGCTGTGCTCAGCAGCTTTCTGTAAGCATCCGCCGCGCGTTGCAAGCGTGCCTCCTCATCTGATCCGGTCATGGCATTCGCCGCCATCGTGCAATACGCTAGACGAAAAACTGTATAGGCTCTGATGAAGCCATCAATCCTGGCACTCGCATTGTCTCCGCTGGCGCGATGATAAACATTGAGGAAATCGGTCGTCTGTTCCTCGTTCATTTTCCATTCGACAATCGCGCCCGCCAGGTCCCATGCAATGTCGGTTGGGCCAGGAAAGAAATGATCATCGCCATGGATGCTGGAGTCGGTCTTTAACAACTTCCCATCGACGCTCAACAACCATTCGTGCGGCTGCATTTTTCCATCGGCAATGACCGGACGCTCCAGCCGAAGCTCAACCGGCATATCAAGTCCGAGTTCATGCAGATTGTGCTCCGCCATTTGTTGCAGAGCGTCAAGATCAGATAACTCAACCGCGAATGCACGCTCCCGAAAAGCGCAGTATTCAGCAACCGTGGCCAGGACCTTGGCTGAAAGGTCGGTTGCGGATAAAGGTCTGCCATCCATCCATGGATAAGAAATAAATCCGTCGCTCTCCTCGCGCGGCATAGGACCGAATCCTGCGGCGGCAATTTTCCGTTCGCGCTCCAGGATCACGTTACCGTAATGGCCTAGTCCGGCAAACTTGAAGAATCGCCGCTCGCCGTGCTCACTCGACGACAGATACTTGAGGCGTTCAAAGCTGGTCCACGAACCCGGCCATTCTGACTCACTAGCGCACACCTTGCTCCGCCAGCTGCCGCCGCCAATAAAATCTACCGCTTCGCTTGGCCGACGCGCTTCCGCCGGCACGGGTATGCAATGAAACCGCTGCCATCGGCGCGCAGCATTCTCTGCGCATAGCGCATTGATGTTCGGCTCATGGGCGCTTACCAGGAAGATCTTTTCGGTTGGCGCTCCAGCGCGCTCCAGCGCTTCTGCCACAGCCAGAAACGACGATCCGCTTAATCCTGGCCCTTCATCCACCACAGCAAAGCTCGCCGCGCAGGAGACAGACCTGTTGACGGCGGCCATCTGCTCGGCAGTGAACTCCGCGGTGCGATTGTAAGGATGTCCCTGCGGACGCACGGTGATTCTCTCCGCTGAAATTCTGCGGGCACGCGCCGCAGCAGCAGCAACCGCGCTCAGCGTTGTTCCGATGCTCCTGATTCCCACAACCAGCAAGTGGTCGCACGCAGGAATTCGTCGCATGACATCCGCGTAAGCTAATGGATGAAGTGCATAGTATGCGAAGCCTTCAGGAGTGGAAATACTGAGCTGCCCAAATGCAGGAAGGGCCTGCGCAGCATTGAGCAAAGACTGAAAATCAGGTTTTTGAAAATCGGGGTGAACAAACGAAGCCGATTCACTTGCCACAAGCGCGCCGGCAAATTGATCCGTGAGCCGTTCACAAGAGCTTGCGGCTTCGGGCGAAGCATCGGCAACGCCGCACTCGAACTCGCCCGCCAGCAGTAGAACGTCTAACAACGCTCGCGGTGAAATATAGGCGCGCAATTGCTCAAGCCGAGCAATGAGTGCCGCCTTCAGTTCTTTACCGCTCGCGCGCCGCTGGTCTCCACGGAAGACCAGCAGATTCAAACCGCTCATGCGTACTCGTCAGGCTACTTTCTTGGCCGTTCTGCGTACAGCGCGTGGCGACCGCGCCACATCGCCTTCTTTATCCACGAAGTAAAGAAACTGGTTGTCCCGCTGAATTGCGTTCGGAACCAGCACTTCGGTTTCACCTTCGCCAGATTTCGACTTACGGCTCACGTTCCCGCTGCCATCAACAAAGTACAAATACTTCTTGTAGTCGCGTTCCAGATGAAGTTCTTTGACCTTTTCTGCCATACCTTGTTGGAGGGCAAATAGAGCTCTCTGGATGCCACGACCTTAGCGATTAGATTTTCCTTTGCTGCTGGCCCGGGTTCCCTTGCGATGCCGCGGGGCCGGTGGCTCTTCTCCGGGCGCAAGTACCCGATGCACCAGTGGCGGATTGAATTTGTAAGTACGTTCGTGCACGCTGCCGTCATCGCCCTTCACGCGCAGCACAAATGTGCGTAAATTGCCTTCTTTTTCAAACTCTTGTCGTCCCATTGTCACCGGCAGTATGCCTGCTAGTTCCCGCTCGCGATATGCGGTTTCATAGCGATGCTTGCGCGCATTCCAGGTAAAGATCCGCGCCTGGCTATAGTCATACGGCAACCCTTCTTTCTCAGTGAACAGCACCAGGTACTCTGGAACCTTGTTGTCTCCATCCTGAACTTCATCCAGTTGATATGCAGCCACGATGCGCTGCCCTTCAGAGTACTGGGCAATCTCCTCCGGCACTTGCAGATAAAGCGTTCGGCCCAGGACCCAGCCCACACGCATTTGCGCGTCGCGCACCAGCCACCAGTCTTCGCGGACGGCTGGCGGCCCGGCGTTATCGCTCTTTACCTTGTCTTCATCCGGGGCCTCGTCGGCATCTTTCTGATTCTCGTCCTTCAGTTGCAGCGGCGGAGCGTTGCGGTCCACCGCCTGGCGCTGCAGCATGTCCACTTTCTGTTTTTCGTTCAGCAGGTAAAGATACGCGGTCTTTCTTCCCGGCAGCACATGCACCTTTACTTGCTCTTCCGTAGTCGCCGTTGCCTGCGCCGGTGCAGACTTGAAATGCTCTGCCAGGCGCTGAAACTCGTCGAATGTCTGCTGGTCGGCCAGGTATCGCTCCTGCACCCAGCCTTCTTCGCCGCGCGGAGAACGCACGCGCACAAAGCGTTTGCTCTGCATCCGTTCCAGGATCTGCAACCGCTCTCCGTTATGCACCACGCCAGTCTTGTTATAAAAAGTTGCAACGTGGTCGCGCAGTCCGGCTTCAGTCACAGCCACGTAGGCGTATTCTCCGCGATCGGAAACGCCGCCTTTGCCGCTGCATCCCACCAGCAGGCATAGGCTCGCGACCAGCAACACTGCCGCAAGATTGATTCGCTTATGAATTTGGCCCAGACCTGTGATCAAAATCGTCCCATCGCCCTTACCGACAAATATAGCAGCCTGCCGCCATGCAAGACAGGCTCCACTCGGCTGGCGATTACTTCCTCGGCACTTATTTCTCAGCGCCTGCTCCCTGTTGGGCAAAGATCAGGTAATGTCCAACGGGATCCTTAATGCCGAATTCTTTTGCATGGTAAAACGTGGTGCGCATCGGCATCACGATTTCCGCTCCTTTGATTGCCGCCAGCGCCGCGTCAATGTCGGCTACTTCAATGTACAAAAAGGTCGGTCCCTTGCGCGCGGCGGCTTCGGTGGCGGCATTGTCTTTCTCCACGCTGGCAAAGCTCTGGTACATCAGCTCCAGCCCGTTCTTCTCCAGGATGACGAAGCCAATCTTGTTTCCTTCCGGCACTTCCACTGTTTTTTGAAAGCCAATTTTTTCAGTCCAGAATTTAATACAGGGTTCAAGTTCCTGTGCAAACAGGATGGGCGTAATTTTCTTTACTTCTGCGGGCTTCATGTTTTTCTCCAAAGTTGAAGTTGCAAAGACGGGAACCAACGCAATGGTCAATAGCGCCAGACCCAAAACTTGGAATCGCATTCGATTTTCTCCTTGCATGTCTTACTAGTCTAATTTATACTAGTATACGATAGGACATCGAGCCTATTGATGTCAACCGGAGTTTTTTATGCCAGTTCAACCGCGTCGTTTACAGGATTTAATTTCTGTCGGGCCGGCCATGCTCCGCGATTTTGAGCTTCTCGGCATCCGCAGCGTAAAACAG
>Ga0070734_10001661_pt1 | contig 30837 bp, 29 predicted proteins | sample Coa_R1_8_FD_66444 | JGI IMG/M metagenome (GOLD analysis project Ga0070734, IMG submission 66444) | Surface soil microbial communities from Centralia Pennsylvania, which are recovering from an underground coalmine fire - Coalmine... | ecosystem: Environmental > Terrestrial > Soil > Unclassified ... | reverse complement strand
GCTGATGTCTATGACGACTTCACCTTCGATGCGGCTGCGTGGACGCTGACAGCGCATGAAGCTCGCCCCGGGCACGAGTTGCAATTCGATTCCATGCTCGAACACGGAGTTTCGCTGGCGCGCGTTCGCTATGCCTTCAACAGCACCAACGTCGAAGGTTGGGGATTGTATTCGGAATATCTCATCAAACCTTACATGCCGCTGGAGGGTCAGTTGGTCTCACTTGACTATCGGCTCTTGCGCGCCGCGCGGGCCTTTCTTGATCCTGAACTGCAAGCGGGAAAAATCAAGCCGGAAGATGCTTACCGCGTACTCGAGCAGGATGTCGTGTGCTCACATGCCATGGCTGAACAAGAAGTCGAGCGGTATACATATCGCGCACCAGGCCAAGCCAACAGCTACTTTTATGGATATACAAAGTTGATAGCCCTACGAAAAGATACCGAGTCCACGTTAGGCAGCAAATTTGACCAGAAGACGTTTCATGACTTTATTCTGGCACAGGGATTGTTGCCACCAGATTTAATGCGCGATGCGGTGATGACGGGCTTCGTTCCGCAACAGCATTGAGAATATGACTGATGCAATTAAGAACGCTCCGGCTGATCCGCGTGTGCACATTGGGCATGTGCATTTGAAAGTTGCCGATCTGGAGAGGTCGTTACAGTTCTATTCCGGCGTGCTCGGTTTGGAAATTATGCAGCGCATGGGCAACAGCGCCGCATTTCTTTCTGCTGGCGGCTACCATCACCACATTGCCATTAATACCTGGGAAAGCCTCGGGGGCTCGCCGCCTCCGCCGGGAACAACAGGCCTTTATCACACGGCCATCGTCTATCCCACGCGTGCGGCGTTAGCCGATGCTCTCCATCGCATATTAAAAGCTGGTATCCCACTCGAGGGCGCTGCCGATCACGGTGTTAGCGAATCAATTTACCTGCGCGATCCTGACAACAACGGCGTAGAGCTTTACCGCGACAAACCGCGCGAAGTCTGGCCACACGACAAAGAAGGCAAACTCGCCATGTACTCACGCCATCTCGACTTAAAAGGCCTGTTGAGCGAAGTGAACATCGAAGTCGGAGCGGGCCCCAAAGATCTTTAACCGGAATAACCGGCAAAAACACCCCCAATTTCCCGCAATAACCTCCGCATAACTTTTTGCATGTCTCAGACAATGCCATGACATGCACTGTTCCGCCCGCCGTTAATCTCCAAATTGTCAGCGAATTGTGGCGTTAGACGAGTTGCAAACAAGTCCCGCCAATTTCAAACGATTCGCAATTATCGGAGACCCGATCATGAAACGAATTGCGTTAGTACTACTCGGGATTCTCGCGGTGTCGGGTCCGTCGGCATTGTTCGCCCAGCAGAATGGCTACATGCAGACCAACCTGACGGCTAATACCGCGGGCGTTGCCAACCATACCGACTCTCAGCTCTCGAACCCGTGGGGAATTTCTTTTGTCCCTGGTCAGCCTTTCTGGGTCGCCAACAATAATGGCGGCACTTCCACGCTTTACGACGCGCAAGGCAATAAGCAAACACTGGTTGTTGGAATTCCCAGCGCTTCGACGAACCCCTGCAACCCCGGCTGCCCAACTGGGACCGTGGCCAACAGCACTGCAGGCTACTTCAATAACGGGACATTCCTTTTTGATACCGAGGATGGCATCATTGCCAACTGGACCGGTGCGACCAATGCGGTCGTCGCCGTGGATAATTCCGCCAACGGCGCAGTCTACAAAGGGCTTGCGCTGCTGAATAACAGCACCTTGCTTGCGGCCAACTTCAACAGCGGCAAGATTGACGTCTTCGACCACAACTTCGCGCCGACGACTCTGAGTGGTACCTTCACCGATCCAAACCTGCCAGCAGGATTTGCTCCTCATGGTATCCACATCATCGGCAACCAGATTTACGTTGCTTACGGCTTGCAGGACGCTGCCAAGCACGATCCAGTCATCGGCGCTGGCAATGGTCAGGTGGATATTTTCGATCTGAATGGCAATTTCGTCAGCACATTTGCGTCCGGCGGAACACTCAACGCTCCATGGGGTGTTGTCCAAGCCTCTGCGTCATTCGGCCAGTTCTCGAATGACATCCTTGTCGGCAACTTCGGTGATGGCACCATAACGCATTTGATACGACGGGAAAGTTCCTGGGTCAATTCACGGACTCCGGAGGCAACGTGATTGTAAATGCGGGGCTGTGGGACATGGTTTTCGGCGCGGGTGGCACCGGGGACCCGAATACACTTTATTTCACAGCGGGCGGAAGCAGCCAGACCAGTGGATTATTCGGGACGCTAACGCCGGCTTCGTCCGCAACCAATGCTAACTTCACCTTGGCGCTCTCCTCGCAGAGTGCCACGGTTGCGGCCGGCGGTTCTGCGAATATTACCGTGAACGTGGCGGGCACTGGCGGATTCAACGGCCAAGTCGCGCTTTCATGCTCTGCGGTTGGTGGATTGACCTGCAAATTTTCGCCTAGCACCATCAGTCCGGGCTCGAGTACTGCCAGCGCAACGCTCACCGTGGCAGCAGCTTCAGCTCCCCCTCAAGGCGGCTACATCTCTCTCGGCGCTGGGTTGCTTCCGCTTTCCAGCCTCGGACTCTTTGGTCTTACCTTAACCTCACGCCGGAAAAAACCCGTCTCGCGTATGCGCAAATATGCCAAGTCGATTGGAACCCTGAGCTTGCTCTTGGTTGCTCTCATTTTCACGGTTGCTTGCGGAGGAAGCAGCAGCTCGGGGCACGGCACGGCGACCTCCAGCCAAGTCACGCTCATGGTAACGGGCACGTCTGGCTCCATCAGCCATACCACGCCTGTGACCGTCACAATCAACTAATAGTGAATTTTCCTGGGGATCCCGCTCATTGCGCAAGCATGGGCGGGATTTTTATTTTCGAGAAGAGCCGCGAAATATAGCCGAGAAGAACGGCTGGCCCCACGCGCCAATCGCAAGCAGCGAACCGAAAAGGATGATGGCATCGAAACTGGAGCGCCCCTCTTTCACAAAATAAACATCTTTTAAATTCAGCCATAGGGCGAATTCGTCCAGCGTTAGTGCCGCGCCAATTCCATAAAGCAGCGACATTAGGGTGCTGGCAAAAATCGAGGAAGAATCGCTGCCGTTGCCAACTTCGCAGAGCCAGCCATAGCCCACGCCCAGCAAAATGAAAATGCCAAATACGAGATGATGAATGTGCGTGCCTTTCACGATGACGTAGTGAAACGGCGGAATATCGTGGGTGATGCAATAGACCATGCCGCGCACAATGGCGAAAGTCAGAAAGAAACTTACGGACGCCAGGAATAATCGCCGCCGCGGACGATCTGCGATTTGATCGCGGATCATTTTGCCCAGTGGCGTGCGATGCAGAGCCAGCAGCATGACTGCCAGCATCACCATGAGAATGGCAAGAAGTATCCAGTGCATTTCGAACACTAGACCTGAAAGCGGACACCTACGTCAAGCGGTAGGTTCAGAATGTACATTCGTCGGCGGATCGCCCGTAAATGGATGGTACCTTCGCTTCGTTCAAGCGAAGGTACCCGGTAAGTTGTCCGTATTGCCACATTATTTTTTCCGCGCGCGATGAATTTGGGTTATGCTTCCGACTTACGCCGCAGCCCAGCGGCGGAGTCAATAGAGGTCAGTCAAGGAGAAGCCCCTTATGCCCTTGCTGTCTTTTCTCGACCGCGATCGCACTATCGCGCACCCCGGCTTTAATCGCTGGCTCGTCCCTCCCGCAGCGCTCGCCATTCATCTCGCTATAGGTCAGGTTTACGCCTTTAGCGTATTTAAAATTCCCCTCAGCCAACTTATCGGCATCACGAAGTCCGTTGACGGGGATTGGAAGCAATCGCAGATTGCTTGGATCTTTTCGCTTGCGATTGTCATGCTCGGTCTCTCGGCGGCTTTGTTCGGCAAATGGCTGGAGTCTGCTGGACCGCGCAAAGCGATGTTTGCTTCGGCTGTCTGTTTTGCGCTGGGCTTCTATATTTCTCACGTCGGCGTAGTTACCCACCAACTTTGGATCATTTTTATCGGCTACGGCATCGTCGGAGGCATCGGCTTGGGGCTCGGCTACATCTCCCCCGTTTCCACCCTGATCAAGTGGTTTCCAGATCGCCCCGGTTTGGCCACCGGCCTCGCCATTATGGGTTTTGGTGGTGGCGCCATGATCGGTTCGCCGCTCGCCGTAAAGTTGATGGCGCACTTCAAAACAGGCACGGATTTAGGTGTGGCACACACATTCCTGGTTATGGGCACGCTTTACTTTTTATTCATGATGTTCGGCGTTTTCACGGTGCGCGTCCCCGCCGAAGGCTGGAAGCCGGCAAATTGGACGCCTTCTGCAAAACCGTCGGCATTGATCACTACTCATAGCGTTGACGTCAACACTGCTTTCATCACGCCGCAATTCTGGATGTTGTGGGTGGTTTTGTGCATGAACGTGACTGCGGGAATCGGCATCATCGAACAAGCGTCTCCCATGATTCAGGACTTGTTCAAAGGAACTATCGGGCCGGTCGCAGCTGGCGGATTTGTTGGATTACTTAGTTTGTTCAACATGGGCGGCAGGTTCTTCTGGTCTTCGGTCTCGGACTATATCGGGCGCAAAGCCACTTACTTCACGTTCTTTTCACTCGGTTGCATTTTGTATTTTCTGCTGCCGTACACAGGCGGCGATCACATGAATAGCGTAGTGCTATTCGTGGCGATTTGCGCCATATTGCTCTCGATGTATGGCGGCGGCTTTGCCACGATCCCCGCCTATTTGCGCGATATGTTTGGCGTGTATCAGGTCAGCGCCATCCACGGCCGATTGCTGACCGCGTGGTCCACTGCGGGGGTGCTTGGGCCGCTTCTAGTCAACTACACGCGTGAATATCAACTTGCCCATGGCGCTGACAAAGCGGGAGCGTACCAGACCGTTCTCCATATCATGGCGGGACTACTGGTGGTAGGCTTCATCTCCAATCTTATGGTCCGTCCGGTAGCGCAAAAATATTGGCTGCCAGATTCATCGGCTAAGATTGGAAACAAGACAGAAAAATAGGAGCGTTTGCGATGAATAGCGAAACAAAATCCTCCCCGGTCCTTATCTTCGCAGCTTGGCTGTTTGTTGGAATCCCCGCCGGTTGGGGTGTTTACAACACAGTCCACAATTCCATGAAGCTATTTCAGCCGCCAGTAGCGCAACCAGCACAGGCTCTACCCACAAAATAAGTATCTTGCTTTCAATCTGCTAGCGGAATTTATTTTTTTTATAAATGGTCATGATACAATGACCATGAACGTATTAATGTGACCATGAAACAAATTGCCGCTGGAGATTTCAAAGCTCGCTGTCTCAATTTGATGGAAAGCGTAAACAAGACAAAAGAACCGCTCTTGATCACCAAACGTGGACGTCCGGTTGCCAAACTCGTTCCGGTCGAAAGCGATAAACCGAGTTTGATAGGCCGGCTGGAAGGTATTGTCAGAATCACCGGCGATATCGAATCTCCGATTGAACCGCCTGAAGCCTGGGATTCGGTGCGATGATTTTGCTGGATACGCACGCCTTGGTCTGGATGGCATCCGAACCAAAGCGGCTTTCGCGCCGTGCGGCTCAGGCGATTCGCGCCGCTGAGCGGGACGGGGGATTAGCCATTTCCGCGATCACTTTGTGGGAATTGGCTTCCCTGTTCTCCAAGGGGCGAATACAAGCATTCGGAACAGTTGAGTCATCCATTCAATTGCTCATCCAAGGTGTAATCGTAAGAAACATCACGCCGGAAATCGCTTCGCTGGCTACCCAATTTCCTGATAGTTATCCCCGTGACCCTGCCGATCGTCTGATCGGAGCCACAGCTCGCGCCGAGGGAATAAAGCTCGTCACCCGCGACGCGAATATCGCGGCAAGTCCGCTACTCCAGACTATCTGGTAGAGACTCAGATATCTTTGTGCAAAGTAAGGCAGCTGAAGCCATACCCAACCGTAAATGTCGCCATGCTTCCCAAGGCCACATACCATGTAAACGGCACGTGGGTAAATTGCCACAAATAAACATTCAGCAAAAAGCCAACACTCATTCCAACCATTGCGCCGGTTTCATTGGCTCGTCGAGTAAGAACGCCCAGTAGAAACGCTCCCAACAAAGCGCCATAAGCGACGGATGCGATTGACAACCCGGCTTCAACGACTTTGCCGCCATGCCGTGCAAACAAGGCCAGCCCGAACAATACAATCCCCCATCCAACCGTGATCAGCCGCGAGAGTTTCAGTCTTGTTTCTTCACTGGATTGCGGCTTGATCCGAGCATAAAAATCCATCACAGACGTTGATGACAACGAGTTCAGCGCCGCGCTCAGATTCGACATCGCCGCGGCGAGAATCGCAGAAATCAGAAGCCCGCGAATTCCAATCGGCATGAAGTTGACAATGAATGTGGGGAAAATCGCGTCAGTCCTTGGGAATACCGACGCAGGCGGATTCAGCTTATAGAAAACAAACAACATGGCTCCAATCAGCAGAAACAATCCGAACTGAAAAAACACAACCACGCCGCTCGATAGCAATGCAAGTTTTGATTGCCGTTCACTGCGAGCAGCCAGCAGCCTCTGCACAATGAGTTGGTCCGTTCCATGACTGGCCGTGGTTAAAAAAGCTCCGCCAATCAACCCCGACCAGAATGTATAGGTCTGAAAGAAATTCCATGAAAAATCGAACACATGAAACTTGCCGGCCGCGGAGGCCATAGAGTCAATCGTCGCCCAACCGCCGGGTACTAAATGCAAAATCGTAAAGAATCCCACAACCGTTCCAGCGATATAAATCCCCAACTGGATCACATCCGTCCAAATGACGGCGGCCATGCCGCCTTCGAATGTGTAAATCATGGTCAGCAGCGTGACGATTCCAATTGCGGTCAAATCGCGATTGAAATCGCTCATGCCGGCCAGCACCTCACCCAGCGCAATCCGCACCACAATCGCGACTGCAAAAACCCGAACACCTTCCGCTGCCGCGCGGGTTACGAGAAATAAACCGGCCGTTAATGAGCGCAGTTTTTGCCCGAATCGCCGTTCGATCAGTTGATAGGCAGTAAATAAATCACCGCGAAAGTAGGGTGGGATAAACAACCAACAGATAATCACCCTTCCCACGAGATAACCGAGCACAAGTTGCAGAAAACTAAAGTCTTTCGCGTAAGCCAGGCCGGGAACGCTGATTATGGTCAACGTGCTCGTTTCCGCCGCGACTATGGACAGCGATATTGCCCACCAAGGGATATTGCGGTCTGCAAGAAAGTAGTCTTTCAGGCCGCGCTGTTTGCTTCGAAAGCGCAGCCCAAAAAGCGTAACTCCAGCCAAATAAATCGCGATGACGATAACGTCAACTGCGCTCATGTTCCCCTGCATTTGGATATACATGCAGAGAGAGCGCTCGCAAATAGGCGTTTAGGTACCCGCCTTCGTGCGTACGATACCCGCCTTTGTGAGTCAACGGTTTAGAGTCTTTTTTACCTAGTCCGAACCGGCCCAAATCCTTGCACTCGCATAGTTTGCCAGCGTAAACTTTGTTGAACTGGAGAAAGTCCAGCCGTTTCCGTCCCCCGGTGTAAGTAAATTCCGACCGCAGGTGTAAATAATGAAATTAGCTCCCAGCTGCCAATCGAGTGCAATTCGCCAGGCTTTGGCGACTATTCTCCTGACCCTTTTCATGCTTTCGCTATGTGGAATTTCCGCATCCGCCCAGAACACGATTAGCACCATAGCCGGTGGAGGAAAAGTCAGCGGTACTGCAACCGGACCGATGGCTGATATTGCTGCGCCCAGTTCCGTAACCAAGGATCCCCAAGGCAACGTCTATGTGTCCGGCCCGGCGCAGAACCAGATCTACAAGATTGACACGTCAGGAAACATCTCGATTTTTGCGGGAACTGGCTATCCTTCAGAAGATCCCCAGAAACTGAATGGATATCCTGCCACGCAGGGAACTTTGAATAGCCCGACGGGCATCGCATCTGATAAAGCTGGCAACATTATCATCGCTGACACGACGGATTATTTAATTCGCAAAGTTGCAGTCGGAACCAACAAGATTTCTGTCGTCGCAGGCAATGCACACCAATGCGCAGATCCGACGCAGACTCCGTACGCCTGCGGAGACAACGGCGCCCCGTACTCCGCAACTTTGGGAGCGCCTACGGCGGTTGCAACCGATAAACAAGGCAACGTTTATATCGCCGACACTAATGACAACCGCATTCGTGTCGTAAACGTGACCATGGCCCCCATCGTGGTGGCCGGGACCACAATTTTGAAGGGAACCATTAACAGTATTGCGGGTACGGGTTACAGATGCTCACCTTCTACCGCGCCGTGCGGAGACGGAGGTCCTGGTCTTTCAGCCTCCTTCAATGGGCCGAATGGAATTGCGCTCGACAGCCAAGGCAATATATATGTCGCGGACACTGGTGACCGCCGCATTCGCGTGATCAACAATTCCACCGGCATCGTTACCACGTACGCAGGGACAGGTAACTCTTGCATTCCTTCCCAGGGTTGTGGAGATAACGGTCCACCTACGAGCGCTAACATTTCTTCTCCATGGCAGATTTCCTTTGATCCCTCGGGCAACTTGTATATCAGCGACCCGCCGGAATCGAAGATTCGGGAAGTGCAGGCTAATGGCAACATCATCACTTTCGCTGGAAGCGGTACACGCAATTTCAGCGGAGATGGCGGCGCAGCGACTTCGGCTGCGATTAACTCCATTCGCGGGGTCTGGGCTGACACAACCGGCAACGTTTACATCGCCGACACCGGCAACCAGCGCGTGCGCGTAGTCAACTCTGGCAACATAAATACACTTGCTGGCGGCGGCAATGGTGGCGATGGCGGCCCTGCTGTCGGAGCCATTCTAGCTGGCGATCGCGCGACAGCCATAGATAGCAACGGCAACATCTACATCGCGGACACTGCCAATAACCGCGTTCGTGAATTTACGGTGGGCGGCAACATCACAACCCTGGCTGGAACTGGAATCGCAGCCTACTCCGGTGACGGCGGCCCTGCCTCAGCAGCGACATTGAGCGGCCCTGAAGGCGTTGCCGTGGATAACTCCAACAACGTGTACATCGCGGACAGCAATAACTTCGTCATCCGCATGGTCAACACTTCCGGCGTAATTAGCACCGTAGCCGGCAACGGCAAAAGCTGCGCACCGAGCTGCGGCGATGGCGGCCTTGCTACGAGTGCTTCTTTCATGTTTCCGACAACAGTCGAGCCAGACGCTTTTGGCAATTTCTACGTTGCCGACCAAAGGGCCAACCAGATTCGCATGGTGAACTCCTCTGGCATCATCAGCACCTTTGCGGGAACGGGTACCGCTTGCACAAACACTGCAATCGGCGCGTGCGGTGATGGCCAGTCCGCTACCGGGCCAAACACAGAATTATCTGGCCCGTTCAGTGCTGCTCCCGATCTTTTCGGGAACGTCTATATCGCTGATACCAACGATAACCGCATTCGCGTAGTGAATGGCGGCATCATTAACGCCTTTGCTTTCACGGGCAACGGAATACTCTACGGCCCCAACAAAGCTCCGGCATTGCAATTTGCCTATAACACCCCGCAGGACGTGATTGTGGATGCGGGCGGCAACGTTTATGTTGCGGGCAGCGGATTGTATTACACGATCGAACGCATTGACATTAAAGCGTCCGGCAACCCGGTTGTGGCAGTCACGGGCAGAGTTGGCGACCCGAAATACTACGGATACGCTGGTGACGGCGGGCTGGCACTTCAAGCACAGCTCGACAACTACGGCGCTTCCATTGACGCGAATGGTGATCTCTATATCGCAGACGGTACGAACAACGCGGTGCGCGCTGTTACGCTGACGCCTTCAGCAACGATTGCACCGTCATCGCTCGTGTTTCCGGCAACCCTGATCAATACCACCAGCGCGCCGTTGAGCTTCAAGTTGACCAACAACGGCAGCAATGACTTGATCATCAGCTCAATCACGGTCACTGGCGAGTTTGCGCTAACAACCGGAACTCCATGCGCGAACAATCAGGTACCCCCCGGATTTTCCTGCACGATCAGCGTAACTTTTACCCCGACAACTTACGGCACCATCACTGGCAAAGTCGTCATCAACGACAATGCTTATCAGGACCCGACGCAGACCGTGTATCTGACTGGATATGGCCCTGATTACACCATCACCGCTGTGCCAAATTCGCTCACGGTCGCTCCCGGCAATCAGGGAACGTCAACGATTACGCTGACGCCTAGCGCCGGATTCAACCAGACGGTGAGTTTGACCTGCACCGGTATGCCGAAGCAGTCCACCTGCAACATCGTGCCGAATTCGATCACGCTGGATGGGACTGACGCTGCCAGCGCAACTTTGACCGTTAGCACCTCTGCGAGCACGCCGCCGGGGTCTTATACCCTGAAGGCGAATGGCAAGAGCGTTACTAATCATGCTGCATCCATTGCTCTGACCGTGTCGTAAATCGGTTTGGAAATAGAAAGGCCTCGCCAACGGCGAGGCCTTTGTTTTGTCCGAAAATATTTAGTGGAGAGCGCCAACGACCCGCTCAACCTCTTCCCTCAACTTGCCCGAAGTCACTAAGTTCCTCAACGAATTCAAGTCATCGATCATTACTCGATCACTATCCGCGAAGGCAACCCGGCCGCGAATGGCACTTAAAGCGGCTTTCACTCCCGGGCCAGGTTCGAGTGGCTTGTGAAAATCGAGCGCTTGCGCAGCGTTCAGTAATTCGATACTGACGACGGTTTTGGCATTTTCGAGGATGCATGCCGCTTGACGCGCAGCAATCGTGCCCATGGAAACGTGATCTTCCTGATTGGCGCTGGTGGGAATGCTATCGGCACTGGCGGGATGAGCCAATACTTTGTTTTCGCTGACAAGACTTGCTGCTGTGTACTGCGTGATCATCAATCCCGAATGTAGGCCCCCGGTTTGCGCCAAAAATGGCGGCAATCCCGATAAAGAAGAATCTTGCAGGAATGCCGTGCGGCGTTCACTGATGTTGGCGAGTTCGGAAATTGCGAGCTTTGAGTAATCCATGGCTAAGGCCACGGGCTGGCCATGGAAATTGCCAGCGGAGATAACTTCCTGCTCGTTGGGAAAGATTAGAGGATTATCGGTCACGCTGTTAATCTCGCGTTCTAAAACTTCGCCGACATGCTTCAAGGCATCGCGGCTCGCGCCATGCACTTGTGGAATGCAGCGAAGTGAATAAGGGTCTTGCACTTTGTCACAGTTCGCGTGCGATTTGTGAATTGGGCTGTTCGCTCCGATGCGGCGGATGTTATCGGAAACTTGTACGGCGCCAATATGAGGGCGAACCTGGCTTACTTTGGCATCGAATGCGCGCAAAGTTCCTTTCAGCGCCTCGATCGTCATAGCGCCGGCAATGTCGGCAGCAGTTGCGAGGCGTTGTGCATCGTGAACGACCAAGCATCCAATTCCCGTCATGGCCTGCGTGCCATTAATGAGAGCCAGGCCTTCTTTGGCTTCCAGAACAATTGGCTTCAGCCCAGAGCGACGTAAAGCTTCATGAGCATCCATCCATTCGCCTTGATATTCGGCTTTGCCCTCGCCAATCAACAACAGGCTCATATGCGCGAGGGGAGCAAGGTCGCCGCTGGCTCCGACTGAACCTTGAGAAGGCACCGAGGGATGAACGCCTTTGTTGAGGCAGGAAATCAGCAGGTCAATGACTACTTGTCGAACGCCGCTGAATCCTAACGCAAGACTTTGCGCGCGCAGCAAAAGCATCGCTCGCACCACTTCTGTAGAAAGTAATTCCCCTGTGCCAAATGCGTGCGAAAGCAGCAGATTTCGTTGCAGCGCTTGCAAATCCCGTTGGGCGATTCGTATGTTAGCCAGTTTGCCGAATCCGGTGGTCAGGCCATAGACCGTTTGATTTCCAGCTACGAGCTGCTCGACATAGGCACGGCTTGCGGCGATTTTGGGCTTTGCCGCATCCGCTAATCGCATGGGGACGTGTTCCCTCGCGACCCGGACAACATCGGCCACTTGCAGATTTCCACCAATTTCAATTTCGTTTTTCATGAATATTTAAACCGATAAGAATTCAGACTTCAGGAGTATCCGCACTCCGCATGATACACGCGAACGCTTAGCGTTTTGTTGCGCGGCGGCGCTGGCGCAGGGGAACTTGCTCCCCCGATCGTCCCAGCACACGGCGCTTGACTGGCGATGACAACACAACCGAAGTCGAAGTAGTTCCGAAAGGCGTGAGCTTGTCAATGACAGACTCCATGTGCTGCACCGAGCGGACTTGAACTTTTAAAATGAAAGAATCTGCGCCCGTGCTGCGGTGGCACTCCAGAACCTCCGGCAATTCTTGCACGACTTTTGTGACCCGCGTGAAATCTCCGACGATGCTGATGCGAATGAATGCCGTGATGGGCATACCGATGCGAGCTGGATTGATCTCGGCGCGGTAGCCTTCGATTATGCCGGCGTCTTCCATTTTGTGAATGCGCTCCGCTACCGCGGGAAGGCTCAGCGAAACGCGTCGTCCCAGCTCCGCGTAGGTCAAACGCGCGTCTTCCTGAAGTTCGCGGAGAAGCTGCCAGCTCTTATCGTCCATAACTTTCGAATCTAAGGTCATTATGAGATATACCTTTACTTTCTAAATAACAAATTTGATTATGCCTTGTCTATGCTATTTACGTTGCCTTGCCGTCTAAGTTATTTATAAAGAATAGCGAGGTGCGCACAAATGCCTTTCGATAATACTCATTGGGCCTGGATTAACGGCCAAATCGTCCCTTGGAAAGACAGCAAAGTCCATATCTCTTCCCACGCCCTGCACTATGGCACCGGAGTATTCGAAGGCATGCGCAGTTATATGACCTCGCAGGGACCGGCTGTATTCCGTCTCGATGCGCACATGAAGCGTTTCTTTGAGTCGGCGGCGGTCTATGGGCTGGAAATTCCTTACACCCAACAGCAGCTTGAGGATGCAGTCTGTGAAGTCATTCGACGGAATGACTTTCAAGAGTGCTATATTCGCCCGCTTTGCTATTACGGCTCCGAGTCCCTGGGACTACGCGGTCACAACCCAACGGAAACGGCCATTCTCGCCTGGAGCGGAATTAAGCATGTTCCGAAGGGCAGCCTTGAAAAAGGCGGGCGTATGACGCTCTCGCCTTACGTCAAATTTGACGCCCGGATGATGCCGCCTACAGCCAAAGCCACCGGTCAGTACTTAAACTCATTTCTCGCCACGCGGGATGCAGTTTCTCGCGGGTTCGATGAAGCTGTGTTGCTGAATGTTGACGGCAATGTATCCGAAGCGGCGGTTGCCAATGTTTTTGTTGTTAAGGATGGTGTCGTGCACACGAACGACGAAAAATCTTCGATTCTTCTCGGCATTACGCGCGACTCTGTCATGCAACTTGCTCGCGCCATGGGGTATAAGATGGAAGTCGGCATTCTGAAGCTCGAAGATTTAAAGAACGCCGATGAGCTTTTCGTGACTGGGACCGCTGCGGAAATCGTCCCGTTCTCAGAGTTGGACGGCGTAAAAATCGGCGGTGGCAAGCCCGGACCAGTGGTTGCCAAGCTGATTGACGCTTTTAATCGCGCCAAGACCGGGCAGGATCCGGCTTGGAGGCACTGGCTTCATCATGTGACGCCGGTCGCGGTCGCAGTTTAGGTTGAGAAAGACGACATGGAAAATCCCCTAAAGTTAAAACGCATTCACCACGTTGAGTTTTGGGTTGGAAACGCTCGCCAGGCGGCCTACTACTACCGCAAAGGGTTTGGTTTTTCCCAGGTCGCTTATAGCGGGCTCGAGACGGGTCAGCGCGAGCAAACTTCCTACGCGTTGATACAGGGCAAAGCTAACATCGTACTGACCACTCCGATGAACGCGAGTCATCCCGCGGCCGATCACATTAAAAAACACGGCGATGGCGTGCGCGATATCGCCCTCGAAGTTGAGGATGCGGACAAGGCCTTTGCTGATGCAGTAAAACGAGGCGCGAAGCCGGCGATGGAGCCGCACGATGAAACCGATTCCCATGGAACCATCCGCCGTGCTGCTGTGCACACTTACGGGGACACGATTCATTCCCTGATTTCTTACAAAGATTACAAAGGGCCATTTTTGCCGGGGTTTGCTCATTCGCACATCGCAGGGGATGATTGCGGAATTCTTCGGATTGATCACATCGTGGGGAATGTTGAGCTGGGCAAGATGCAGCATTGGGCCGACTATTACACCAATGTTTTTGGATTCCATCGCTACATCACCTTCGATGACAAAGATATTTCGACCGAATACAGCGCACTGATGAGCATCGTCATGTCGGATGATTCGCACTCGGTAAAGTTCCCCATCAACGAGCCGGCGCAAGCGCGCAAGAAGAGCCAAATCGAAGAATATATAGACGCGTACAAAGGAGCGGGAGTACAGCACATTGCCCTGCAAACCAAAGATGTAATTCACACAGTCGGCAAACTGCAAAGCAATGGCCTCGACTTTCTGCGCGTACCCAACGCCTATTACGATGAACTTCCGTCGCGTGTAGGCTCGATAGATGAATCCATTCCCGCATTACAAAAACTCGGCGTGCTCGTGGATCGCGACCAGGAAGGCTATCTGTTGCAAATTTTCTCGAAGCCTGTAGAAGATCGTCCGACAGTGTTCTTCGAAATTATTCAACGCAAAGGAAGCCGCGGATTTGGCAAAGGCAACTTCAAGGCATTATTCACGGCGATTGAGCAGGAACAGGCGCTGCGCGGGAATCTGTAGAAATCACTTTCTCAGACAGGATTAAAAATGACGAAGACTTCGGGAAAATCCTCTTCCCTGCTCTATCAAACGGGCTTTGGTAACGAATTCGCAACCGAAGCGGTCACCGGCGCGCTGCCTCAAGGGCAGAACTCGCCGCAAAAAGCCCCTTTTGGCCTCTACACAGAGCAGATCAGTGGCACGCCATTTACCGCTGCCCGCGCGACGAACCGAAGATCGTGGCTTTATCGCCTGCGCCCGACGGTCGCGCATAGGCCGTTCAAGCAAATCAGTAATGGCAATTGGCGCAGCACGCCGTTTGACGAGGTTCCGACGCCACCGAACCAGATGCGCTGGAAGCCGATTCCGGTTCCCAGCAAACCAACCGATTTTGTGGAAGGTATCACAACCATGGCTGGCAACGGCGATGCGTTAATTCATTCCGGCGTTGCGATTCATATCTACACCGCGAATAAGTCCATGACGGACCGGTTTTTCTTTAACGCCGATGGTGAGATGTTGATTGTCCCGCAGTTGGGAAAGTTACTTTTACACACTGAGTTCGGAAAAATTGAAGCAGCGCCGGGTGAGATTGCTGTCATTCAACGCGGCGTAAAGTTCCGGGTTGAACTTCTCGAAAAAGAAGCCCGGGGATATGTTTGTGAGAATTATGGTGCGTTGCTGCGGTTGCCCGATCTTGGCCCGATTGGCGCAAACGGTCTCGCAAATCCAAGAGATTTTCTTACGCCCGTCGCATCATTCGAAGAGCGCGATGGTGATTTCCGGCTCATCTGCAAATTTCAGGGCAACCTGTGGGAAGCGGAGATCGATCATTCGCCGCTGGCGGTCGTCGCCTGGCACGGGAATTATGCTCCGTACAAATATGATCTCGCGAACTTCATGTGCATCAATACAGTGACCTTTGATCACCCTGATCCCTCCATTTACACAGTGTTGACTTCGCCCTCGGAAATTCCTGGAACTGCGAACTTTGATTTTGTGATTTTCCCGCCTCGCTGGATGGTCGCCGAGCACACCTTCCGTCCGCCATGGTTCCACCGCAATTTCATGAATGAATTTATGGGCCTGATTCGCGGACAATACGATGCTAAAGCGGAAGGTTTCGTCCCTGGCGGATCCAGCCTGCACAACTGCATGGCTGGACACGGCCCGGATAGTGAGACCTTCGAAAAAGCGACTGCCGCGGAATTGAAGCCGGTCTATCTTGCGGATACGCTGGCCTTCATGTTTGAAACTCGTTTCGTTTGCCGCCCGACGAAATTTGCTCTCGAATCTTCTGAACTCGACGAACAATACTTCGAGTGCTGGCAGAATTTGCCAAAGCATTTCGGACAATCGAAATAACCCATGCCTCAAGCTTCACCGACAATTCGTAGTGAAGAGACACTTCGCAGCTCCGTTCTAACTGCTTTATTGGAAGGGTTGGTGGATTACGCCGGGTTGTTCCCTCCAGCAAAGTTGCCCATGCAAGAGGCGGTAGAAAACTATGCCACGTACGCGAGGGGCAAATTCAGCTGGATGCTTGGGAGATTTATCGTTCCCGTGGCGCGCTTGGCCGAGTTTGAAAATGCAATCATGAATTTGGCTGCGCCGCATTTGCGGTGGTCGGTGTCTGCTCTTTCTAGCTCAGATGTCGAGACAGACATCAAACAAGTGCTTGTCTTCAACGGTCGTCACAATTCCGCAAACATAGCAATTTCGAGCATTGAGTTGAAGGTCGCCAGGCCCGATGACATCCATCATGCACATTCGCTGATCCCAAGCAATCTTGAGACATTTTTTGAGATCCCACTTTCTGCGGACTTGAAGGGATGTATTGCAGCAATCAAACAATGCGGACGCAGCGCAAAGATTCGCACAGGAGGGGAAACTGCCGAGATGATCCCGCCGTCGGCGGCTGTCGCGGAATTCATACTTCAATGTGCGCAATCTCGTATAGCTTTTAAAGCTACTGCAGGACTGCACCACCCGATTCGATCTGTGCATCCGCTGACTTACGCAACAAACAGCCCATCAGGCACTATGCATGGTTTTCTCAATGTCTTTCTGACCGCTGCGTTTTTGCTTAACAGCACGTTTCATATCTCGGAAGCCATAGAGTTATTAGATGAAACTTCGCCAGAAGCCTTTTCTGCGAATTCCGACTCCATTGGATGGCGGAACTACTCCCTAACTCGCGAACAACTCTCCGGTGCGCGCAAAACTTTCTCACTATCTTTTGGCTCCTGCTCATTTTCCGAGCCGCTGGAAGATCTACAGAGCCTGTCTCTTCTATGAGTTCAAAGCTCGATTACACACATGATCCCAAAGCGCGGAGCTGGGTGGAATCTGCGAATTCTCCTGATACAGATTTTCCAATACAAAATCTGCCCTACGGGATCTTCCGGCGTCGCGGAAGTAATGAATCGCCTCGCGTGGGAGTCGCGATTGGCGATTCAATCTTCGATGTCGGTAAGTATTTCCGATCCTATCCGATCAAGGCTCAGGCTGAGGCCGAATCTGCGTGCAATGCGGACTCTCTAAATCCACTGATGGCGTTAAGTGCGCAGCACCGCGGGGACTTTAGGAAGTCACTGCACGCTCTTTTTTTTGACAGCTCGAAAAACGAAGCAATGGACGCAGTTGCCCGTCATCTCATTCCGCAGTCCGATGCTGAACTCTTTCTTCCAGCACGGATCGGTAACTACACAGACTTTTACGCATCGATCTTTCATGCCACCAACGTCGGCAGTATGTTTCGCCCCGACAATCCATTGTTGCCGAATTACAAATATGTACCGATTGGCTATCACGGACGAGCATCTTCACTTGTTGTCAGCGGTACTCCGATACGGCGACCAAATGGCCAAACCAGCGATGGAAATGCACCTCCACAATTTGGCCCCAGCAAGCGGCTCGACTACGAACTGGAGCTGGGTATGTTCGTCAGTCCGGGAAACAAACTCGGAGAGCCGATTCCAATTGGCGATGCCGGGAATCACATCTTTGGCGTCTGCCTCGTGAACGATTGGTCTGCCCGCGATATTCAGGCATGGGAATATCAGCCGCTGGGCCCATTTCTAGCCAAGAATTTTGCGACATCGCTCTCGCCGTGGGTAGTGACTATGGAGGCCTTAACGCCATTCCGCACCACAGCTTTTCCACGTCCGGAGGGTGATCCTGCTCCATTGCCTTATCTTTTAGATTCTGCTGACCAAAAAACTGGTGGGCTCGATCTTCATCTCGAAGTGCTGCTGCAATCTTCAAAGATGCGTGATGAAAATATCGCGCCGGTTCGCCTGAGTGAAAGTAATTTTTCCGATATGTATTGGACACTAGCGCAAATGCTCACCCATCACACCAGCAACGGATGCAATTTGCTTCCCGGTGATTTGCTGGCCAGCGGGACCGTTTCCGGAAAAGAGAAGTCTTCGCGCGGATGCCTGCTTGAACTTGCATGGCGAGGACAGGAACCATTGCAACTTCCAAATGGCGAAACCCGTAAATTCCTCGAAGACGGCGATGAAGTTATTTTTCGCGGTTACTGCGAAAAACCGGGATTCCGGCGCATCGGCTTAGGCGAATGTCGCGGAACCATCTTGCCTGCCTTGTAAATTGCCATTTACTGAGCGCGCCGAAGAGAATCCCTGGTTCTCGACGTCTCTCGCTCATCACTATTTATCGTCCTTTGACGCGCTAAAATTGCCTTCACATGAAATATTGCAGATTCCTGCTGAACGAAATCCCGCACTACGGCTTGGTTGAATTGATTGCAGGCCGCGAAGAGATCACCCGGACGTTCGTTTCGCCGCCTGAGCAAGCAGAGTCGCTCGATGATATTCCCACCAAGCGTATCGCTCACTTGCCGCTTGGCGAGGCGCACCTGTTTGCACCCGTTGCGCCATCGAAAATTGTTTGTGTCGGACGCAACTATCGCGCGCATGCCGCTGAACTCGGCAATGAAGCCCCGGCGGAACCGCTGATCTTTTTGAAGCCGCCGTCTTCGCTACTCGCACCCGGTGGCGTCATTATTCGGCCCCGCGCCTCGGAGCGAGTGGATTTCGAGGGAGAACTCGGGGTCGTGATTGGCAGCCGCTGTTTTCGCCCCACTGAAGATTTTGACGTGCGCACTTGCATTCTCGGTTACACAATCGTCAATGATGTCACCGCTCGCGACCTCCAGAAAAAAGATGCGCAGTGGACACGAGGCAAAGGCTTTGACACATTCTGCCCAGTAGGCCCGATAGTCATCAGCCGGGATGAACTCGACCCATGGGCTGGCGCTCCCATCGAAACCCGTGTCAACGGTGAGGTTCGTCAATCAGGCAATACTCACGACTTCATCTTTGCGCTCGATGTCGTCATTCGTTACATTGCCGACTTCATGACGCTTATGCCCGGTGATTTGATTGCTACAGGCACACCTGAGGGTGTAGGCCCGTTGGTGGATGGCGATGTTGTCGAGGTCTCTGTGCAAGGCATTGGCACTCTTCACAATTCCGTGCGCAATCAGGAGAGTGCAGGTTGAAAACGAAAGAAAATTTGCGAAGACTCTCGACTGAGCAGACAAACCCAGCATCCAAAGATCTCGACAAAAAATCTGCGTTGCAAATCGCGCGAATTATCAACTCCGAAGATGCGAAGGTGACAGCAGCCGTTAAACGCGCCCTCCCGCAAATCGCCAGGGCCATCGACCTGATTGCGACTGCGCTAAGAAATCGCGGACGACTTATTTATGTCGGGGCGGGAACCAGCGGGCGCATTGCGGCGCTTGATGCTGCTGAGTGTCCACCGACCTTCAACACCAGCCCCAAGATGGTGCAATTCGTCATCGCGGGAGGAGAAAAAGCTCTTGCCGCTGCTGTAGAAGCAAACGAGGACTCGCGGGAACTCGGCGAGCGAGCCATCGCACAACGAAAGCCGAATAAGAAGGATGTCGTTGTAGGAATTGCAGCGAGTGGGCGCACACCTTTTACCGTCGCTGCAATTGAATATGCCCGCAAACTTGGCGCAAAAACGATCGCGGTCACCTGCAATCGCAATTCACCGTTGGGCAACGCCGCGCACATCGAAATTGTCGCCGAAGTTGGTCCGGAAGTTGTTTCCGGCTCGACGCGCATGAAGGCTGGCACGGCGCAGAAGATGATTTTGAATATGCTTTCGACCGGAGCCATGACGCGACTGGGCTACGTGTATGGCAACTTGATGGTGAATGTGCACGTAAAAAACAAAAAGTTGGAAGAGCGCGGGATTTCGATTCTCGAACGCGCTTCGGGAGTAACGCGTGCCGAAGCGCAAGCAGCGCTCAAAGCCGCGCACAATCAAGTTCCCGCCGCGCTCGTCATCCTGAAACGTGGATCGACACGTGCTCAAGCGAGGGATGCTCTAAGAAAGTCCCATGGCAATGTTCGGAAAGCCATAGAAAACGCCTAAGTAACCCCACTTGGCGAATGCATTTTTGCTTTTGTCGCTTTTTAGTCTTCCTGTACAATTAAACCGTTTTAATTAGGCTGCAAGGAGATTCCAGCATGCGTACATCCCTCCGCAAAGTCTTTTTCATAGCAATTTTGGCAACTATGCTAGCGCCATCTCTCCACGCGGCAGATAAGCGTCTTCTCGCTTACTACGAATTCAGCGATCAATGGAACACGCCACCTTATACAGCTGCCAATATTCCCTACAATGAGCTCACGCACATCATTCATAGCAATATTGCTCCCGGTGCGAAGGCTGATGGCAGCCTTTGGATTCCCGATGGTTTCCTGGAACCGGCTCTGCTCAAGAATGCTCATGCGGCGGGCGTCAAGGTTCTAGTCTGCGTCAGTGGCGATCCACAGCTTTTCGTTGCCATCGTTGGCGACTCAAATGCTCGCGCAACGTTTGCGGCGAATCTGCAAAAATTTGTCCAGAGTGTTGGATACGACGGCGTGGATTTCGACTGGGAGGTTCCCAACAACAAAGCGCAGGCAGAAAACTTTGTGTTGTTGCTCCAACAACTACGAAGACTGCTTCCCTCTCCGAAATATCAAATTTCTGCCGCGGTTTCGTCCACTCCATTTTCGTGGGGTGTCTATGATTTTCCCGGCATGACGCCGGTTCTCGATTTCTATAACGTTATGACTTACGACTTCCATGGCCCGTGGACCAACCACTCGGGCCATAATTCGCCGCTCTATCTCAGCCCCGAAGATCCCGGACAGGAAGGCAGCGTGAAGAGTTCGATTGACGACTTCCTCACCGAATTTAAAGTTCCCGCCGAAAAGCTGAACCTTGGCGCGGCGTTCTACGGCTATATTTTCAATGTCGCCAATCTGTGGGATTTCTGTGTCTGCACCGGCGACGCGACATCGGTGACTTTCGCGCAAGTTCAGCCGCTGGTAAACAATGGCACATGGACACGCAATTTCGATGCGCTTGCCCAAGCGCCTTATTTGGTCCACGATTCGCGTGCTGCGTTCATTACCTATGATGACGAGGCCTCGACGGCCCGCAAGACGACTTACGTCATCAAAGATCGCGACCTGGGCGGCATATTTATGTGGGAACTTTCCCAAGACTACAATGGAACCAGCCAAAATCTGATGACCGCCATGTATAAGGCCTTTGCTCGAGCTTCAGGGCAATAAATCTAGCTGGCATCCCGGTGACAGACCGGTATATGCTAATCGGGCCGCCGGAAGCACTGATGTACAGTTCCCTTCCGGTTATCACGCCGCTGCCTCGTCCTCGCTACAATGGTTATGTCGCTACGTATTGGACGTGCGCTATTAGCCTCACTAAACCATCACAGGATTCATCTCGTCATGGATAAACTCGTTATTCGCGGCGGTAATCCGCTGCTTGGAACTATTCGTGTCAGCGGTGCAAAGAATGCTGCTCTACCCTGCATGGCTGCCGCATTGCTGACTGAAGAACCCGTCATTCTGGAAAACATCCCACAAGTGCGCGACATACAAACCACGCGCAATTTGCTCGCTGCCATGGGAGCGGAAGTTGAGTTAGGTTATGGCCGGGCACAGCATCGCACAACCATTCAATGCAAGAATCTGGCGGCTCCAGAAGCTTCTTACGAATTGGTAAAGACGATGCGCGCTTCGACGCTGGTACTCGGGCCGCTGGTTGCCCGTTGCGGTTCGGCCCGCGTTTCGCTTCCTGGAGGCTGTGCCATCGGCGCTCGTCCGATCGATCTTCACATTAAGGGGTTGGAGCGTCTCGGCGCCAAGATCACGCAAGATCACGGCTACGTCGAAGCCAGCTCTCCTCGGCTCAAAGGCGCGGAAATTGTTTTTGACAAAATTACCGTTACCGGAACCGAAGACTTACTCATGGCGGCGACTTTGGCTGACGGTGAAACCGTCATGCAGAACTGCGCCAGGGAGCCTGAAGTCGCCGATCTTGCTGATCTTCTCAACAAGATGGGCGCAAAAATTGAAGGGGCTGGTACGCCGACAATTCGCGTACAAGGGGTGGCGAAACTGCATGGAGCACGCCATCGCATCATTCCAGATCGCATCGAAGCCGGCACATTCATCATTGCTGGAGCGCTGACCGGAGGCGACCTCAACATCGCCAACTGCGAGCCAAGTCATCTGGGGGCGTTATTAAGAAAGCTGGAAGAAACTGGCGTCAAAACTGTGACTTCGGGTGATTCGATCCGGGTTATGGGTGATGCTCCATTTCGCGCGGCGGACATGGTCACCGAAGAATATCCCGGCTTCCCGACTGACATGCAGGCACAATATATGGCTTTGGCAACCCAAGCTGAAGGCACATCGGTCGTCACGGAAAATATCTTCGAGAATCGCTTCATGCACGCACAAGAACTTGTACGCATGGGGGCGAACATCAAGATTGAAGGAAGACGGGCCATTGTTCGCGGGAAAACACCTCTCAGCGCGGCAGCAGTATTGGCTTCCGACCTGCGGGCATCGGCCTCGCTCGTCCTCGCGGCATTGGTCGCCGATGGAGAAACGATTATTGACCGCGTCTATCATCTCGACCGCGGCTATGAAAACATCGAAGAGAAATTACGAGGAGTCGGTGCGCAAATCCGCCGCATCGGTGAGATGATTCCTCCACGAAACCGCCGCGTAACCGACCGCAGCGCTCACGGGCAAACTGTATAAAAAATCTTTGGAATCCCTAGCAAGCTGTCCCGCCCCAGTCCTCCCGATTCAGGGGACAGGGCGGGACATTGCTAAGTTTTTCGTGAATACTACTGACCGAACGAGCACACGCCAATCTGGCCGAGGCCCGGTAAGTTTCCATTTTGGCCTTGGAATGTCCAGTTGCCGTTGTTGGAAGTAGAAGGAGTCTGGCCGAAATACTGGAGGTTAACCAAGTCCTGGATGTGATAGGTAAATCCACCCAGCGTGTAGGTATAGTCTCCATATTTCGGATTGGTTTCATTCTCGATGGGATCGCCGACTTCGAGAATTCCACCGCACGCACCCTGCACGTTGTTCACGTAGGGATCATCGATCCACTCACCGAGTTCATGCGACAGAGCAGAAACGTCGGAAGCAAACGCAGTGGAGGAGTTGGTGTAGCCGTAAATGGAATAGGTTTGCGGCGTGTTGGCGTTGCCATAGGCGTTGTGCCATCCGCCGATGCAGCAGATGAGGCCGCCCAATTCAGTCCAGTAGGTGTTGTAGGCCATAATTAACGGCAAGGTGTTCGGGCCGACTTGCTTCAGCTTTGGAAGTCCAGCCTGCACTTGTGCGTCGAACCAGTTGTAATCCACTTCAGCCACATTCACCCCAAACTGATTGCCGGTCTTGCCCTTGTTCGTCGGTACGACCACGGTCACTTCCGGCAGAACAGTCGGCTTCAGCAGAAGGTGATAATTCGTGTTGGTCATGACGTCAGTCCAGAAGTTGCCGCGCTGATAGGCATCTTCAAACTGTGTATTGCCCAGATCGGTGCCGCCGATGGTGTAGTCCTGGTTCTGGAAAATCGGTGACGCGATCATGTTCTGGACAGCAGTCTGCCCATTGGAAAGTTTCGTTAGGGGATCGAAATAAGTAATTTGCCCACTACTGTTCTTAATGCCAATCTTGACGGGAATTACGTAAACCGTATATGTGGTGGTGACGTTGGTGGCGGAGGGATCGGTGCCCACCATCGTGAAATGATCGGTATTGCCCTGATACTGGAATGTGCCGTTCCATGTCTGCAATGCCGTGGAGGCTTGAGCGAAGTGGGAGTTATCGTAAATGGGTTTGGGATGCGCATACATGGGCTGGGATACCTGGGCCTGTTGCGCGAGTGAACTACCGGCTAGCGCCGCGAACAATGCGACGCCGTTGAGTAAACGGAATGCTTTCACAGAACAACCTCCTAAAAGGAAAATGTCCACAAGCAACGGGGGTCCGGAAGCTTCTGGTTGGATTTCTAAGCTAGAGACGAACCTGCTACTGGGATTGCTAACAGGAATGTTAACAAGAAGGTAAGAGTTGTTAGCCTAGCGGGTGTAGTTTACAAAGCGGGCTTAATCCTTAACCGGCAGGCTGTCGTGGCTGGCGACACAGCGCCAGGATCCGCTTAATTTAATCCATGTATCAGTGAATCGTCCGCGGCGATCGAATTGCTTGCCTTTGTACTTGCCTTTTTCATGATAAGTGCCGGTCACGACTCCAGCATCCCCGTAAACCTTGATTCGAAAATCCTCCGAAACCAACAAATCGTAGTGATATGTTTTGTCTCGAACAAAATCGAAATGCTGCTGCTTGGTTTGCAGAGTGCCATCGGGCTCCGTAATCACAAAATCATCGGACAAAATTAGTTGCAGCGCTGCGGGATCGTGCTGCAACTCGGCTTGGTTCCAGGCATTTTCCAGTGCGAGAATTTGGCCTTCGTCACCATGGTGGTTGGAGTCTTGAGCAAACGAAGGTGGCACGATGAAGAAAACGAACAAGCACGCCCATATCAGCTTGCGCATGCAAGAATCTTAGGGTGGGAGCTTTTCAGGGTCAATAACAAGGAAGTGACAGAAGTAAAGTAACCCAAGAACATAAAAGGCCACGATTTCTCGCGGCCTTCGTATATTGACTAATAATTGTTGCTCTAGTGTCTTCCGCCACCGCCACCAGGACGGCCACCACGGCCCCCCGGGCCTCCACGACCGCGGCCACGTCCGCCGCCACCACCAGGTCGGCCACCGCGCCCGCCACCACGGCCACCGCGATCACCACCACGGCCGGGGCCGCGATCATGACGCTCGCCCTGCGGACGATCTCCTGCTGGAGCTACAGCTGCGCCCTCACGGTTGAAGTTCGGCTCGTTATCATCGAAATCCGCGCCGCCCTCAATCGTCAAAGTACCACCGTGGTTCGAAGCCTCAACCGGAGCAGCATGCTCATCGCCGCCTTCAGCATGGTCCGGCGGAGCCTCCCCGCCACCCATCTTTGCGCGCTGCTCTTTCAAAATTGCTTTGCGCGACAGGCGAATGCGGTTGCCTTCCACTGCCAGCACTTTCACCAGCACCTGATCGCCTTCCTTCAGTTCGTCGCGAACATCGGCAATCCGATGCTCGGCCACTTCACTGATGTGCAACAACCCGTCTGTGCCGGGAATGATTTCGACGAATGCGCCAAAATCGGCAAGCCGTGTGACCGTCCCAAGATAAGTCTTTCCAACTTCGGCCGTGGCAGTCAGATCTTTAATGATCTGAATCGCCTTGTTCGCCGAAGCTTCATCATTGGAAGCAACATTGACCTTACCGGAATCTTCAACTTCAATTTTCACTCCGGTTTGCTCAATGATCGAACGAATCATTTTGCCGCCGGGCCCGATGACGTCACGAATCTTGTCCACTGGAATTTGCAGCGTATAGATTCGCGGCGCAAACGACGAAACCTTCTCGCGAGCGCCGGAGATAGCCTCGGTCATCTTGTCCAGAATGAACAATCGTCCGCGTTGCGCCTGCGCCAGTGCTTCCCGCATAATCTGCGCAGTAATTCCGCCGACCTTAATGTCCATCTGCAATGCGGTGATGCCGTCTTTTGTACCGGCGACTTTGAAATCCATATCGCCGTAGTGATCTTCTGCGCCTGCGATATCGGTAAGAATCGCGTATTGCTCGCCTTCTTTCACCAAGCCCATTGCGACGCCCGCAACCGGAGCCTTGAGCGGAACGCCCGCGTCCATCAACGAAAGTGATGCTCCACAAACTGTCGCCATGGATGACGAACCGTTCGATTCAAGAATGTCCGACACGACGCGCATGGCATAAGGCCAGTTCTCAGCCGTGGGCAATACTGCGGAGATGGCACGTTCTGCCAACGCTCCGTGACCGATTTCGCGGCGGCCCGCTCCACGCAGGAAGCCAACTTCGCCAACACTAAACGGTGGGAAATTGTAGTGCAGCAAAAAGTTCTTCTTGGCTTCGCCCTGGAAGGTCTCAAGGCGCTGCATATCATCGGCAGTACCGAGCGTGGTCGTGACCAACGCTTGAGTTTCGCCGCGGGTAAAGACTGCCGAGCCGTGAGTGCGCGGCAGAACGCCGACTTCAATCCAGATTTCGCGTATCTCATCGAATGCGCGGCCATCCGGGCGGCGCTTGCGGCTGATGACTTCCTCGCGGAAAATTCGCTCGCGCAGGGTGTCAAAATAATTCTTCAGCTTCTTGCGGCCATCCTCATCTTCTTCCGGAATCGCCTCGATGGCACGATCTTTGATTTGCTTGATCAGCGTGTAGCTTTCGATCTTCGGATGCTTTTGCGTGTCGCAAGCATCGGTCAATTCCTTGCCAATTTTGGCTTTAAGCTGATCGTAGTAAGCCTGGTCAAATTCAGGAGCCACTACCGCGCGCTTCGGTTTGCCAACTTTGCCGCGCAGTTCGTTAATCGCAAAGCAAATCTTCTTGATTTCGTTGTGTGCGAACTCGATCGCGTCCACGACTGTGGCTTCGCTCACGCCCTTTGCACCCGACTCGATCATCACAATGCCTTCGGCGGTGCCGACGACCATAATGTTCAGAGCGCTTTCACGCATCTCGGCATAAGTAGGATTAATGACAAACTGTCCATCCACTTGCCCAACACGCACCGCGCCAATCGGCCCGTTGAAAGGAATGTCGGAGATCGTCAGCGATGCCGACGCGCCGTTGATGCCGAGCACGTCCGGATCGTTTTCCGCGTCGGCGGAAAGAACGAAGGAGATGACCTGGGTTTCGCAGCGGAAACCTTCTGGAAACAAAGGACGAATCGGGCGATCAATCTGGCGGCTGGTGAGAATTTCGCGCTCGCTGGGACGGCCTTCGCGCTTGATAAAGCCTCCCGGAAAGCGCCCACCGGCATAGGTGTATTCGCGGTAGTCCACGGTCAGAGGAAAGAAGTCGATGCCTTCCCGGGGTTCGGCGTTTGAAGTCGCAGTGGCAAGAACTACGTTTTCGCCCGAGCGGACAACGGTCGCGCCGTGGGCCTGTTTGGCCAGTTTGCCGGTCTCAAATGAGATTTTCTTGCCTCCGGCGAGGTCAACAGTAATTTCAGTTGCGTGTGGTTTCATGTTTCATCCTTTTAGGTAGAAGCGGAGGCGTAGCGGTAGGCAAGCCTGTGCGGCGGCAGGTATGCTCACCTGCCGAACGAGATACAAGCACGGGCTGATGACCAGCATGATGGGGATTGCCTCATTGGGGTACTGCAGATTCCAGTTTTAGCGCAAGCAAAAAATTGCCGCGATCTAGTGGCGGAGGCCGAGTTTCTGTACAACGGTTTTGTAACGGCCGGAATCGTAGGTCCTGAGGTAATCCAGCAAGCTACGGCGCTTGCTGACCAGCATGAGAAGGCCGCGGCGCGATCCGTGGTCTTTCTGGTGGGTTTTGAAGTGTTCCGTCAGATGACCAATCCGCTCACTCAACAGAGCGATCTGTACTTCGGGGCTGCCGGTATCGTTGGCGTGGGTGGCGTACTGGTCTATGAGGGACTTCTTTTGCTCTCTGGCTAACACTTACGCAATGCACTCCTGTCTCTATTCGATTGTCTTATATGACGTTATTAGGATAGCACAGGGGCAGGAAGGTTGGGTAGGTGTGCGAGTCTCAATCATCCGGATATTCATAATCTTGGCCATTTGAGGGCCATTTCAAGCCTCTACCCCGTCGTCTTTCCACTGATAACCGCAGGCATCGCAACTCCAGTTGAACTTGGAATCAGGCCTAGAGCTCTCGGAGACTTCTTCATCCAACCCCTGTAATACGATCTCGGTCGAATGGCATTTAGGGCGATGCGCTTCGTAATCCTCCTCTTTGGTTGCTTGGTTGGGTTCTGGAGGAAGGCCCATCCTTAAGAATTGAAACGCAAGCTGTTGCTGCGGCTCCCAGACTTTTACTTCAACCCCCTTATCGAAATCTGCGCGCAGGGCATTTAAGTCATCAACATTGTCTGGGCCGAAATACGACGGAATGCGGGCATCATCGAGAATCTTCTTAAACTGCCGGGCCTCATCCAAGCTCCAAACGCTACCAGCGTGAGCCAGTTCTGAATCAGAAAGATTAAAGTCGCCAGAAGGCTCCTCAGCCTGCGGTTTTGGCTCATCTTGAATTTGTACCTTCAGCCCTCGACTGGAAATTTCGCTTTGCAAGGCTTCTCTAGCGGCGTCGGTTAAATCGTCTCCGTCTTGCGCTAAGGCCATCCATTCGTCATCGCACTTTTACGCATACAATTCCTGGAGCCGTCGTGATTCCTGCGCCGAGTCGAAGAAATTCATGGTGAAAAATAATACACAAAACATGTCATTTAAGAAGAATGTTTTCAAATCCACTTTGACCACAGGAATCGGATAGCGGAGTATTCGCTCGGTTCAATATTGTGCAGTCATGCACAGAACCATTGAACCGACCATTCTCTATTTTGGAACGCCTGTCGCCCTCATCAGCTCGTTGAACCCGGACGGCTCGCCGAACCTGGCGCCGATGTCCTCGGCGTGGTGGCTGGGCTGGAGCTGTATGTTGGGTCTCGGCCAGTTGGGCCAGACTTCTGACAATCTCATTCGTACGCGCGAGTGCGTCATCAACTTGCCGTCGCAGGATATGGTTTTGCAGGTTGACCGGCTGGCGCTGACCACGGGCAAAGATCCCGTGCCAGAGAAAAAGCACCAATGGGGATATCGCTACGAACCCAACAAGTTCGGCATCGCGGGACTTACTCCGGTGGAGTCTCTATCAGTTGCGCCGCCACGGGTGAAGGAAAGCCCTGTTCAGATGGAAGGCATAGTGCACGATTACCGTTCATTTGGCAAAAACGTAGGCGCGAATGTATTTGAAGTTCACATCACTAAACTGCACGTGGATGAATCGCTGATTATCGAGAATGGCGAGCGTCCACATATTGACCCGTTGAAGTGGAAGCCGCTGATCATGAGCTTCAGCCGATTTTTCGGCTTGGGCGGCGAAGTGCATCCTTCGCGCCTCGCCGAGTCTGAGTTCATGAAGGCCGCATACCGAAAAATCTCGACGTGAAGCGGAATAAATCTCTCCGTTCTTGGTTATCAACTACAGAGTGCAAATCCCAGAACCAAAGCAGGATGAGCACAATTCAAAATGGGAGAGAAATAACATGACATCTCGAATCATATTCGCGTCCGTACTTTGCCTTGCCAGCTCATTCGCGCTCGCCGATAATCCGGCTGACGCGCCGCTTATGGCGGACAATCCAGCGTCAGCAGTCGTTCAACAGGCAGGCGTTCAAAAGAAAGAGACATCGAGGGCGCACAAGTATGCCCATAAGAACGACGCGTGTGTGACGAAAGCCGCGCAAGCTGCCACCAAACCCGCAGAGCCTAAGTCTCAACAGAGCGCCAGCGCTCAAACAGATGCATCGAGTTTGTAGTAAATGATGATGGGAAAGGCGCGTTTATGCCGCGCCTTTCCTTAATCGCAAATAACCGACTCGGCGATGAGCAATGTATACGCGCTACACTTAGTAGCATGTTTCGATCGCAGCTTTTATTGCTCACATTCGGTCTCCTTATGGCGTCAGGGTTGGTGTGCGATCTGCATGCGCGATCCAGCACACAAAACTCTTCGCAACTCGACCAGCAAGTTCCCGTCATCGATGGCGGCGCCGGGCCCTGTTCCCTGCTGCTTACCGTAACCGCCGACAGCGGTCCGGTCTATGCTGCGGTCATTAAGGTTCACATCGAATATGGCTTCGGCGGGTTTCGACGGCTCGACTTGCAGGCCAGCACCAACGTCAATGGGAAAGCGAAATTCACCGGACTTCCCTCGCGCGTAAAGCGCCCACCGCTCGAATTTCAGGCCTCCAGCAGCGATTTGGCAGGTACAGCGACGTTCAATCCCAGCGACCGATGCCAAGCCACCCGCGATATTGCACTGCAAAAACCCAAGCCGTAGCCCAATCTTCAAATTATCCGGAAAAATCTCTTGACAATTATAGTGTTATAGTTAACTATAACACTAGTTGCAGACGCGCGCTCCGCAGCTATACCGACTTAGAAGAAAAATCAAGGAGAACGCAACATGAAATCACGCATCGCACTTTCGCTTCTATTCGTTCTAATGATGATGGCCGTTACCGCTTTTGCAGCGGACGCCACCGCGACCCAATCTGACTCTCAAAAAGCCTTCGACCAATTGAAAACTCTATTGGGCACGTGGGAAGGCCATATATCTACCTTTCCGACCACACCCGAGATTGACGGCAAGGCCATGCGCGTCTCGCTGCGCACAACTTCCATGGGAAACGCGCTAGTACATGAGATGACAGGAGAAGGAAGGCCAGATGATCCCATCACCATGCTTTATCTGGACGGTGGCCGCCTGCTCCTGACTCATTATTGCGATGCCGGCAATCGGCCTCGCATGGTGGGCAAGGCCTCGCCGGACGGAAAAACGGTGGAATTCGAGTTCCTCGATGTCGCCGGTAGCGCAGAGTATGGGCACATGCACCACGCAGTCTTTACGTTCATTGACGAGAACCATCACACCGAGGACTGGACCTATATGCAACCTGGGGACAAACCGGTCCGCGCACATGTTGATTTGCAGAGAACCAAGTGACGTTAGTG
>Ga0070734_10001660_pt1 | contig 30864 bp, 28 predicted proteins | sample Coa_R1_8_FD_66444 | JGI IMG/M metagenome (GOLD analysis project Ga0070734, IMG submission 66444) | Surface soil microbial communities from Centralia Pennsylvania, which are recovering from an underground coalmine fire - Coalmine... | ecosystem: Environmental > Terrestrial > Soil > Unclassified ... | reverse complement strand
ATGCGACGGAGGCGATATTGGCAGCGGCACCATCAATATCTACTTGGAAGGCATCACTGACCCCGACCGCGCTTGCCAGGACATCATCACAGCCCTCACCCTTTCCGGAGATTTAGAGGGAGCCTTTGTCGCCCAGAGCATTCGGTCTGAAGGGGAAGATGGTGATGATGCGCCCTATACTGTCGTGTGGCCCAAAGGCTTTACAGGTGAGTTCGGTATTCTCTGAATGTTGCTTGCGCATTTTGGAGGCGGCCAGTGGGAATGCGAGCCAGTTACCGGCGCATCACACTGGAGGAATTGGAGAAATTGCGATCTGACCTAGAGGCAGCGGAGTTGAGGCCGAAGTTCTTTGTCTGCTTTTCACATGAACCACCATTTCCAACATCCTGCGGGAAAAGTGGCAGGGAAGGTACTTCCCAATACGAAAGTCCAACCCTATGACCATCACAGCAGAGATATTCCAATCCTTCCTGCAATGTGAAACGGAAGCACACCTCAAATCTGCTGGTGTGGTTGGTTCAGATCGCGAGTATCCCGACTGGCAGCAACGTCGCCTGGACGCCTACAAAGAACTATGTTTTCAACGATTGCGCTCACAATGCCGAGAAGGTGAATATCTTCAAGGCACCTCCTTTGCCGATCTTCCTCCCAAGAGCCAGCATCGTCTTCTTCTGGACTGCCTTACAGAAGGCAAGCAGGTTCAATCTCGCATCCATGCTCTGGAGCGATCCCGTACCACGACACCGGCGAAAGTTGCGGTCTTCATTCCCATCCGATTTGTGCCCGACGAGAAGATTACCATTCAGGATAAGTTGCACCTGGCCTTCGATGCTCTGGTGTTATCGGAGACATCTGGCACCATGCCTGTGGCCGGAAAGATCATTCATGGCACTGAGCAGAAGAGCGTCAAGATCCAATTGGTCGGAATGATGAAAACGGTGCGCGCAACAGTCGTGAAGATCACGGCACAGCAAGCCAGCACGTCACCTCCTCCGCTTATCCTCAATCGGCATTGCGCCGAATGCGAGTTCCAGGCGCGCTGTCGGAAGATCGCTGGGGAGAAGGATGATCTCAGCCTACTGTCGAGCATGAGCGAAACCGAACGCAAGAAACACAACAGCAAGGGCATCTTCACGGTGACGCAACTCTCCTATACCTTCCGTCCCCGCCGAAAGCCCAAAAAGTTCGCCAACAAACCGGAAAAGTATCACCATTCCTTGAAGGCGTTGGCGATCCGAGAGAACAAAATCCACGTTGCTGGAAAGCCGGAACTGAAGATCATAGGAACTCCAGTTTACCTGGATGTGGAAGGCATTCCTGACCGGGATTTCTACTATCTCATCGGATTGCGGGTGAGGACCGAGGATGGATACATCCAGCACTCGTTTTGGGCTGACGACCAGTCCGAGGAAAAGACGATCTGGATGGCTTTCCTGAAAGCCCTGTCAAGCATAGATAATCCGCAGATCATCCACTATGGCAGTTATGAGACCACGTTCCTCAAGCGGATGAAGGAGCGCTATGGCGGGCTTGCGGAAAGCGCCACGGATGTAGATAAGATTGCGGTGAGTGCTGTCAATGTCCTCTCGGTGATCTATGCTCAAGTCTACTTTCCCACCTACTCGAACGGATTGAAAGAGATCGCCCGTTATCTCGGATTCCAATGGTCGGATGAGGGTGCTTCTGGACTGAAGTCGCTGATCTGGAGGGAGGATTGGGAGGGTAACCGAAATTCTGTTTCTAAGCAGAGGCTCATAACTTACAATGCTGAAGACTGTGAGGCATTGCAGATTCTTACCACGGCAGTTATCGCTCTCATGATGCCGACCGAGACATCTGATGTAATAGCGGGAAGCGTCATATCTGCCGACGAACTACAGGATCGCTTCCCTCATCAATTTAAGAAAAATCAGTTTGTACTACCTGACATGGAATTCATAAACCTGTGCGCTTATTGGTATTATCAGAGGGAAAAGGTCTACATAAGATCAAGCGAGTACTTGAAGCGTTGTACCGTGAAAGCAAGAAGCAAAAGACCCAGAACTCTTCTAGCCAACAAGACCATTACCTATGCCAATCCGCCAGAGATTTGCCAGCGATGTGGGGTTGATAAATTCTATCGGAATGAGACCTACGTGAAAACGGTCCATGATTTGAAATTCACAAAGGACGGAATCAGAAGATGGATCACCAAATACGTGTATCACCGCTATGTCTGCTCTAAATGCCGAAAATCATACTTGCCCGTAGACAGGCCGTGGACGCGTCACAAATACGGTACGGAATTGTTGGCGTATGTCATCTATCAAATGGTGGAGTTGCGGCTCTCTCAATTGATGGTAACAAAAGGTCTCAAGCAACTCTACGGCATTGATATGGCCGTGAACGTCCTTGCCGATCAGAAGTCAAGAGTTGCTCACATCCACGAAACGACCTACAAGAATATTCTCAACAGCATACTGAAAGGTAAGTTGATCCATGCAGATGAGACCAAGATCGCGGTTGCCAAAAAGGATACTTTCGTATGGGTTCTGGCAAACTTGGAAGAGGTGGCGTATTTTCACACCGACTCGCGAGAGGCCGATACCATTCATGAGTTGTTGAAGGAATACAAAGGGGTACTGGTATCGGATTTTTATGCTGCCTATGATGCGATTGATTGCCCGCAACAGAAGTGTCTAATCCATTTGATGAGAGACCTAAATGATAGCCTGCTGGAGAATCCCTTTGATACTGAACTCAAGAATCTGGCGCACGAATTCACAGAAATTCTCAAGAATGTGGTCAGCACTATTGACCGATATGGACTTAAGACCCATTATTTGAAAAGACATAAAATCGATGTTGAGCGCTTCTTCAGGTCGTTGTCGATGCGCGAGTTCCGATCCGAGGTCGGCGAAAAGTACAAGCAACGCTTTCTCAAGAACCGATACAAACTCTTCACGTTTCTGGACTATGATGGAGTACCCTGGAACAATAACAACGCGGAACACGCGATTAAGGCATTCGCAACGCTTCGCAAGGTAATCGAAGATTCCTGTTCCAAAAAAAGTATTCAAGAGCACCTCATTCTCCTGAGCATCTTTCAGACCTGCAAATATAAGCAGATCCGTTTCCTGGACTTTCTACGATCCGGGGAGACAGATATAGACGAATACATTCGGAAGCATAGACGTGGATCGAGACAGGGTTATATCTCAGATCAGACTTCAGAAGTATAACTCCACCAGGACAGTCTACCAAACCACCATCGATTATACGCCCTCCCGATAACTTCAGCGCCAGGAAGTATGGCGAAAGTTGAAAATTTCGATAAGGGCCATATCCTTTGGATGCGTCGGCTGAAAGGTATTTTCAGCCGACGCATCCAGCCTTATCTGGGTAAACAAGGCGATAGGAGGAAGGTATTCACGCTGTTCCGATGCGCCGCCCAACTGCCGCAAAAATTGGGACGCCTAACCGACCGGCTCGCAGAGCCGGATCACCAGGCTGGATACCGCCCGCGGCATAGGGCGGCGCACACCCTACTCGCGGCACCCAATTACTATGATTGGATAGAGAGCGGGACAACATGCTGCTCGCCAGGCAATCTATTGGCTGGAGGAATATCTGAAGCGGGAGAAACGGCCTGCCAAAGAGAAAGATGGATAGACTGCGAAGGATATATTGGAGGGGGACGGAGGGCCGCTCGTCGCATAATTAAGATCCGCCATCCTGTGCTTCCCTCGCTTTCGTGCCGGGGAGCGTGCCCGGCTTCCAGTTATTGATTTCCAACTCGTAGTAAGCGATGCTTTTTTGGAGATGGTCGCGCTGCATCTCCAGTTCCCGCCGCACATCATCTTTCGCCTGCAAGAAACGTCCGTCCTCCGGTTTTACGATCACGGAGGTATTGCGTTCCTGACGGGTCTTGAGATGATCGGGCAGATAGAATTCCGTCCGGTCATCCAGCGTGAACAGCGATTCTACGGTGTCGGTGAGCATAGTCTGCATGGACTTGACCAACGCGACCGCGCCCTCGGTCGATACTTCCCAGGGCAGGTATCCCACCCCGAAGCAGTTGCCGGATCGAAAGCCGAAGTAGTGGGCGAAACCATCGGAGATCCGAAAGCCATGATCTACCATCCTGTCGTTTTTCAATTTGATATTATTTCGGCAACAGGCACATGTTCCGGTGTTATCCAGGGTGCGGACTGTGCCGCTGCGCTCTTCCGGGGAGAGTATTCTGCGCCCACTTTTGACAAGGGGTTTCCACGCCTCTATCCTGTCATAAATGGGCATCCAGTCTGCTATAAGTGCGTCGAACGCCGCATAGTCGAAAGGCACTCCCTTTTGTCTGGCTTTGTCAAGGTTCTTACGCTGAAGCGGAAGCCGGTGCAGCGTAAAGTTGGACGCATGCAGTCCGTATTCCCACATGGCATCGTACTGCGAGCGGTCTAGCGTGTTTTCTACGGCCTTTGCCGCCTCTTCTAGCGCCCGATTTAGCAGATCCTTTGCGTCTTTGTAAGTGGGATTATACATTTCGCCCGCCGCGTCTGCAGCATCCAATAGGGCGAGAGCACGGGCCTTGCGGTCGTTTGTCGGTGTGCTTGTCATTGGATCTCCTCTTCGGCTATTGGACAAACCTCTTCCCCAGTCCACGCGCCACCGATTACCTGACTCCCTCAACGGCAAGCAGATAAAGCGTCTGAGATTGTGCCTCGGTCTCAGCCCATTCGCGATATTCGATTTCGGCAGTAGCGCGTTGTTCTTCGGTGATAAATCCGTCCGCAACCATCTGCGGCCCGCGTACTTGAGCCCCCTGTGCCCAGATACCGATGCGGGTCGCGAAATCGGCATCGCCTCGTTCGGTTCTCTCATGCTGATCTGTTTGCTGAATATCGGTGAGGCCGAGGTGAGCGTACATAGCGGCGAGATGGTCGGCGATGGCGTTGTCCATACCTGCTTCGGAGCGCCATTTCAGGAAGGCGGCATAGAAGCCCTGCATACTGACAGGTGGTGCGGGGGTCCAGACAATCTTCTCATGGTTGTAGTCCAGAACCACGATCCGACCGCCTGACCTGGTCGCGGTCACCATATTCCGGAGGGCCATGACAGGATCTGCCAACCATTGCAGAACTCGTGCTGCCGTGACGATGTCGAACTCCTCTCGAAAAGGCAGATCATACGCATCGCCAATCTGAAAGGACAGTCCAGGGACATCTGCATGCAGCCGATCTGCTTCCGCGATCAACTCCACATTTGTATCCATCCCAATCACCCGACCGTCCGGCGCGACGGCTTCTGCGATCCCCCGTGTGATGGCTCCGGTTCCACAGCCCACATCCAGCACGGTCATGCCAGGATGGAGAAGTTCCGCCAGGCGTTTGTGGGCGGTGTTCAAAGAACGGGTGTTGAGAACGACGTTTGTGCCTGTTGGCATATGAGCACGAGAGCGAGCAGTATCTTGAGAGGACATGGTCTCCCTTTCCGAACTGGGATCACAGATACCTATGGTTGGTGTATTCGATCCTCGGAGTATGAATCCATGCTTCCGAGGACTGTTGAAGAAGAAATGTCAGAGAGATCGGCTATTGAATATGCCTGGGATGCCAACGCCGTGTGGAAAGATCATTTTCCACGCGGCGTCAGAGTATTGGAGGGCACCCTGCCATCGAATCAAGTCTGGCTGTTCCGATGCGCCGCCAATGCGCCGCCTTCTCCCCGATTCCTTCTGACCAGGTATTTCCAGGATCAACGGCGAACCTCCTTGCGTCTCACAGTGATCGGAAAGGAGAACGTATATGCCGGGTAAGACGGAACAAATCCTGATCAACATTGCAGGATTGGAAGTGGGCATTTCTCAAACGCCCGAAACCTCAGAGGCCAGCGATTTCGACCGCCTCTATGCGCTCGAATTCGGTCTGCATGCCCTTAATCACCATTGTGTGGAGAGACGTCTGGAGGCAGGCATGAGAGTGCCTGCGGTGATGGTGGAGTTGGAGGAGGCCAGGACATTTGAAGAATTTCGGTAACTCGGAAAGAGCCCCCAAAGCCCTTCTCTAAAGGCCGCCGCAATATGGGAGTCGCGCCATGTCTCAGAATGGTCCAGATCCTGATGCCGGGGATACTCCCTTCATACGGTGGATCGGGGGCGGCTAACTGGACTTTCCATTTGCGCGAAGGACAAGTGACTCGCTATGGCCTCTTTACGCCACGGAGACGCGAGAAAGGGGCGAAGGGGATGCAGTGGGGTGCCATGTGGAGGGAAAAGGCGTGTAGGAGAAAAGGAGGAGTGGGAGAACCGGCGGCGAATGATGGGGTAGGATTGCTTGCATTGTCGGAAGAAAGGAGTTCTCCATGAAAACCACTCTGGTTCTCGCGTTGATGGTGTCACTGGCATTCGTTGGCACAATCGCGGTCGCACAACCCACCAAGCCATTTCCTGACGTTCCCAAAGATCACTGGGCCTATCAGGCGGTGATGGAACTGAAGGCGAAAGGCATTCTCATTGGGTATCCGGGCGGTTCTTTCAACGGACAAGCAGCCAAGACAGTTAAGCCCGTCTATGATCTCTCTTCTCCGATGGCTACCTGGCATTCATTTCTCACTGCCTTGCGCCATCGTGATGAATATGGCGTCCAATATATTCTCACAAAAGAGTTCCAGGACAAGAAAAGTGAGCGGTGGGTAGGGATTTTTGCTATCGGTGATGAAAGAGAGCCGATTCCTCATAATACCCTCGAAGAGCGCCTGAACTATTATGAGAAACGGGCAAAACAATGGTCAAAATTGACATGGGACTTAGGGATACTGGCCGATCCGAAAACTGGGCAACACAATACGGCTACACTAACTTATCACCATGGTCCACGCGATCTGCATTACTGGTACGTTGTCGCTTTGAAGTTGACAAAAGATGGCTGGAGGATTGCTTATATCGGCTATGCCCAAAACTTCTTTGAATAGTGCTTCGTGTTCGCCTCCATCGCCAGACCATACCATAGAACAGCCGATGAAGAAACGTCGCGCCTTCCTCCTCACCCTCCTGGCTCTGCTGCTCGTTGTCGGCATCCCGGCGGGCTTCCTGGTGCGAGAATCCTTCCGCTTTTCAGGTTACGTAGAGGTTGTCTCGCTGGTACAAGCAGGCAAGTTAAGAGCCGATTCTTCAGGAGATATTCTGCTTCCAAAACAGTGGGCAAGATTGACAGCGAATGGGCACGTCTATCAGACTTATGACAAACAAGCGGGGCTTGTGATTCTGTTTCCGACGGCAGTAGATAATTATTCGGTAAAATGGGCCGATGGAACGATAGAGCAGAGAAGACAGATAGCCGGATATGTCTATTGTCCAGGTTCTCTACCAAGCGATGGAGGGTTCTCCTTTAATGGGATGGATGAGGTGAATACGTGGGACCAAGAACCTGTTCGCCCGCATTGGTACTATGTTGAGCCGTTTTATTCTTGACTTGAGAATGTCGAAACACCCCTACGTCATCAGGCCAATATTAATGGGACACCATAAGGGTTCGACGCCTTATGTCTTTTTCCTGCCCCTACATGACACGCTGAGAAGGCCGACGAATACTCACTCGGAGTCGTCGGCCTTCCTATTTTCAGCCCTTCTCAGTCGTTGTGGAAAAAGTCATTCCCCGCTACTTCCCGGAAGGCTCCCAGCGTCAACACCGGACGGTGCGTCTCGCTGAGACCTCTGCCGGTTCCTCCCTCCTGAATGTCGGCAATTTCATCCCATAGGGCGTCCAGCGCCTCAGCACAAGCCACATGCGCGCGGTCCGTCTCCAGAGTTCACCATCATAGTCTCCACAGCCAGCAGGTCTGAACCCCAGCGATAGCGTGCGGATCGGACGCGTCGTTTCGGGCGCGCCTCAATGGGTGGGGATTAAGACGTATCCGGACAGGGCACGTGCTCACCTTCTGAAGAGGTGCGATGAGGAAAGACAGCCGATGGATCCGTTCTTTGTCTTAGAAGTGGATGCCTTTTCGCCTCCATTCGCCTGGTACGAAACGCCAGAAGATGTTCGATACGCGGATGAAAGCCCCCTATGTCCTGTCTGTGGAGCCGCTGTTGGTGGGCTCTATTGGCTCCCTCCTTATCGTGTCATTCTCAAACATCGTCGGAATGTCGGAGATTTCGTGGGCGGTACTGGAGGGGCCGATCTGCTGGTGTCGGAGCGCTTCAAAAAGGCGTATGAATCAGAGCAGATGACAGGGATCGAGCGCTTCATTCCGATTGAGATCATTGAGAAGCCTGTCACCAATCCACATGTACCGCGGCAACTGAATCTGATCGAGGTGGAGCCAGATAAGACAAGGTGCGCGCCGAACGTTCCTCCTGCTACTCCGGATCTCTTCGGCGTATATTTCAAGCACTCCATGACGCGAGTGGCGAAGGAAGAGATGGGCATAGAGTGGATGACGCAGCCAGAGCCCGATTATTGCCGGACATGTGGACCGGGAGGTGGAGGGAAGGGCGGCTGTTTTCTGAGTTATGATCGAGTAGTCGTGGATCGGCATTCATGGACTGGCGAGGATTTCTTCATTGCGATCAACTTCCCTGGCACGATCCTTCTTTCTGAGCGAGCAAAAGAGTTTTGCGAGCGACACCAATTCACCAATGGCAAGATCATCCCATGCGAAGAGGCCAGGTTTTCGTTTTTCTGATGAGGACTTGGCGTTGCAACCTTTCCAGGCGATAAAGAGCCAGGCATTATGATCCGAAGATGTGCGCCATCTTGCTTTGTCACTGCATCGGGGCGTCAACCATCCTTGCAGAAATCCCTTTAGGAACAAAACAGATGTACCTTCGCTTTGTCATCACTCAAATAAATGAAGACTCGCACCAATCGCAAGGGCTGTTTCGGGCTGCTGGGGCTTTACTGGAGTCAGGTGATCTCGATGCCGAGGATCGCCAGAAACTGCAGGACATTTTGACCTGGTTCAACAAGAATCTACCGGCTCCCGATCAGGCTTATATCCGAGGTAGAGTCACGTTCTGGTTCAGATCCGACGCTCAAGAGTGTATTCAGAGGATGTGGAGTCTGGTTCACATCCTGAGTAGTCATAATCATCTGGTAGAACTCCACAAATGCGAACACCTCTACAATATCATCTATCGAGACGATTTCCAGGTTGCCGCCTTCCCACATCGGCTGGATGGGAAGCACACGGTCAAGTAGGGAGATGCCATGCTACCAGAGATGCGGGGAACATCCGGCCAGGGACAACCTGGTGACTTCAGTCTGTTTCACCGTGCATGATGCCTTCCTCTTGGAAAGCCGATATGAACCGGAGACCGCGATTCCGCTCGGTGCCTTTACTCCAAGCGCTCAAACTTATTTTCTCGTGCTCAGCGGATTGATTTGCGGTTTATCCATTGCAGCGATGTGGTTCGGGAGAATCCTGTTCAAGAGAGCCGAGAAGATTGAACCGGTTGCACTTATCACACAGCATAATTCGAGGAACCTTCCAGATATTGAGACGCTGGTGCGTGGTTCCGATCCGCCGTTGTCTCAATCAACCACACTGCTTCGGGCCGTTCAGCAGGGCCAGGAGACGCCGCAGGAGGAATTATTGAGAGCCGCACAGACGAATAAACAATAACGCTGGGGAGGTAAGAGGAGATAGGAGGGAACACCGTGCGCAATCTGATACTGGTCTGGTTTGGCGTCATATTGACATTTGCGGGAACCTTCCTCGCGTTCTACTTTTCTCCGACGCCTCTTCCATTGGCCGACAGACTCTGGTTTTTTGGGATGTGTGGGGTCTGTGTGGCAATTCTAATCTTGACCTATATGGGGCGACCACGCGATTTGTCCCAGCCGCTTTCTCCCGCAGTTCGTGTTCTTGCATTCATAGCGATGGTTCTATCCGGCGGTGCTTGGGCATGGCTGATCGTTCAGACGGTATTGGCGGAGGATAGCCAGCAGTGGGCAATCCGAATTCAGCGAACCCTTGCCCTCTTCATTTTCGCCGGAGCCTATTACCTCTTTGCGCAGAAGCCACGAAGAAACCAATAAGCCAGAACACAGCATCATATTCAATCCTCACTTCCGTCGCGACCCAGGACTGCGTGGACGGCGTGCATCCCGAAATCCATACTCCCGCTTCAGTCTCTCCCGGTAGGCGCGCTCCCGTTGTGCCTCCGTCTTTGGGGCTTCCCGTCTGCGCTCCTTTGGTTCGTTGCTTTCCGCGGCTTCAACAATCTGGATCGTGATGGAATCTCCGGGTTTCAACGTTTCTTTGATCCAGGTCACATATTCGTCCCCTTCTTTTTGATGACTCAAAAGCCCGCCTACATTGAAATCCAACTCCGCTTTGTCTTTACGCTGGACATAGGTGAGCGTGGTTGAAATCACTCCCAGGCGATCCAGACCTGCCGTGCAAACTCTCTTTCCGTTGACTGTCACCTCAAACGCTATCATGGGCATCTCCATTCTATAAGAGCCTATAACACCATTCTCCCCAGACCGACGCCCACCCGGAAAAATCCTTGTCCGGGTGGGCGTCATGGTTGACGTGATTTTGATTATATTTGAGAGAGGTCACGAGCCTTGTATTCCAGAACTTTGGTTCGCATGCGTTCCAGATAATGGCCTTCTTGTGCCGGTAGGTCGTGGATGCAACGGTTATAATCCAATTCGATGAAGCGCTCATTCTCCATCGGCTTGAAACGCATCTCGCATAATTGCGACTTCATCGTAGCATTACTGGGATCTACGATCAATCGAGCCGAATTGATGGTCTGGTCATCAAAGAATTCCGATAGGTGCTTGAGTACGTTAGCATAGCCATATCCTTGATGTCTATGCGGCCTCTGATACTTCTCCCGGATCACCCACGTATCGAACAGTAGAGCCGAAAATGGACTGGGATCGGGACAGATGAGAGGTTTTCGTAATGTTAGCACCAGGTTATTGTTCTCCGTACTGTTGAGAATATGCTTTACGCCGTCGTCACTTAGAGGGAGCATACATGTATTGCCGATTACCGTGGCACGTCCATGTTCATGCTTCTCCAAAAGCCAAAACGCATTGTTGTTGGCGACCCACCAATCATAGTAGAGGGTGCGTCGCTTTTCCGGCGTCAGGTGGATGTTTGCTTCGCGTATGCGCTGGTCATCATGTGAGAGCCTGACGACCGCGTCCAAGTCTTTCTCGTTCGGTATATCCACTCCTTGTTTGGTTTCCTTACCCATCCGACGCACAATAAACCGCACTCCTGGTGTCGTGTGGGCTGGCGGCTCGAAGTCCAAGAAGCGTGCGAACAGAGTGTCTGCACGGATCGACATATCATTCCTCCTTTAATAATGACCGATGCCAGGCTGAAAACGCCTTCTGAGCATGAAGATGAAGGCGCTAAACAGAATCGAACCGAGAGTGGCAATCAGCCCAGCACGGGTTACCATCGTGGAATAGGGCTGCTTGAGCGAAATCGCGCTAATCAGGGTCGTGGTACTGCTGGCAACAGTACATACGATACTAATAGGTCTCCCGGAGATAATAAGAAACGTATGGAAATATCCCCAGAGGGTTCGCAAGGTTGGCATTGACTTCTCCTCCCATGACGACCAACAAACACAACATGACATGAAAACAAGATTGGCAAGTACTACAAGATCAGTAAAATAGTATTTTGCCTTTCAGTGTTTCAATAAGAAGCGATCAGAACGTATTATACTCTCCATCGCAGATCGAAGGAAATGGTATAATTAAACGCCAGGTTGCGCCTATTGTCAAGAGAATCGGGAACCGTCCAGAGGCGATTTTTCACCATTACACACCTGGTTTGAACTCACCATGGCAAACCTTTATCTAGGTAACACCTGATGGTATAGGTCATTGGTTTTATCTTTTACCCACATAGCATCAAGGAATGAATAGGAAAGCATTACCATGTCTGACGAAGTTGAAAAGGTTGCTTCAACACGCCACTGGTTCATTGCCGACGATCTGAAGAAGCGGTTTCTGGATGGCGGATTCCCGGATGGTTTACTACCGCCCCATCAAGAACTCAGAAAGGACTATGGGGCAAGTCCCATAACCATAGATAAGGCGATACAACACTTAAGGGATGACGGTTGGGTCGAATCCAGAAAGGGTGCGCGCCGGAAGATAAAGAATCCTGGACAACAAGTCTATTTCTTCTCGCTGGAGCAAATCGTTGTCTACCTTTGTGCGGAACGGTTGAGGAACGAAGCATCGGAAGAACCTACCTGGTTCTTTGTTGACCTTTTAGAATCGACCACAGAGGCACTGAATCATCGTGGGTATCAGATACTTTACATTCCTACCAATAACGATCCGAGGATGGAGGCCACTGCAATCCAGATGCTGAGCCAACGACCGGAGGTGAAGGGATTTATTGGGATACCGGCGATGGCGCATGCCAGCGACGATTCTTGGAGTTTCTTGATGAGGACCGGAAAGCCATTCTTACTGCTCGACCGTGGCGTAAGAGGATTGAAGGCACCTTTACTCACCATTAACAACGTGGAAGCAGGATTTACTGCGGTCAACCATCTGCTTGAGAGCGGTTATCGGAAGATTTTCTATATATGTGAGCGGCCACTCAACCAAACAACGCCTGCCTATGAACGGTGGCGTGGTGGATTCGACGCTGTGAAAGAATGGCAAGCGGAGTATGGGGCGGATTCCGTCGTTTATGAGTATCTGCACCCTCCCCGACCAACACCATACGCTAAGGCAGGTCGCACCCAGGCACAAAAAGTAATCAGTAAGATCAGAAGTGCTGGGCCTGGGTCTGAACTGGGACATGTAGCAATCTTCGCCATCAATGATCCGGTTGCCATCAGCGCCAGAGAGCATCTAAAGAAAAGTGGCTATAACATCCCGGAACAAATTGGTCTCGTGTCCGTGGACAATAGCCCTATATCCGACATAACAGGTTTAAGCACAGTTTCTCAACATCCCACAGTGCTGGCGCAGAGAGGCACCGAATTGTTGATCCAGTGGATTGAAACAGGTCGCAAGCCCACTCCGAAGGAAATTAAGGATATTGTAGAGAGCAAGCACTTAAAACCAAAACTAATGGCGCGCTCGACGACAAGAAGAGAAATATAGCATTGCGAATTAAAGCGCATCCGGACAGGGCACTTCTTCTGGCACGCCGCCCTGATCGCCGCATGTTTCTGATTTTGTCTTGATCCCCGGCTCCAAGAGCCTTTTGACTGGAAGGATAATGCTGGCGGAGAGGGCGGCGCGCCCACATTTCTCATTCCATCACATACCTCGACATTGGGGCAGGTGCATGGTATAATAATAGTGCTGGATCGAGACCTGGCTGCCTACGTAACAGGCGTAGGCCGCAACATCAAGATCCTCCTATCATGCGGGGTAGACCGCCGAGAGCCGGTGTTGTCCGGGTTAGTGATTTCAATTAAAACAAAACGAGATTGAATAAGAGCATGGACTCCGGTTGCTATACCGGTGCTATGCCCGGAACGCAATCCGGTAGAAACGCCCTCCGCCTTCCAGGGGTGGAGGGCGTTTCTACGTCTTATACGGCCCAGGAATTCCCTTCTGTGGAAAAAGGTTTGGCACGGAGATCCGGACGGCGCGGCCAAGGCATCGAACGAAGCGGCGCTGCGGAATGGAAATTGGATCTGGCGGCTGAGGGGGTCGATGGTGTTCTCCAGCGACGTTCGCGGCGTAACACAGCAGCAAGGTCCGGGGAGACTATCCCCGGATTTTCTGCCGGAGGATGGTGATAGGAGTGATCCCCATGGGCAGCGGGATAGAAAAAACAACAGGTCCGGGATAATGATTTTATCCCGGACCTGATGGATTCAGACGGAGGCTATTCGCCCTTGTCGAGGATTCTGCGTCGGGTATCTTCCAGATCATGCACTGGCTTGTCGCCTGGATCATTGTTGAGCCTAAATTTCGCCAGGCATTCCTCGGCTATTCTGCGGGTGGTCGCCACGGATGCGATTAGATACGTTCGTTTAGCGACAAATCTACCTGAGTCATTGCAATACGTGACGTACATGCATACTTCCGACTCACTCCTTGCCAGTCCATACATGATCCATGTGTAATGGCTGCAGGCATACTGTTTCCAGGTTTCGGTGCGAAACTCAGAGTCGAGGATTCCACTTTCCTCGATGATGTGATGCAGCAATCCCTGGAATTGGATTGTACCGCATTCGTTGCGATAGACGATCACGCCCGGTTCCACATCGACACATGCGTCTGACTCTACCCATAACGGCTCAGCGTACATCATGCCGATCTCACGGATCATGGCGTCATAATCACGCAGGATTCGCCCCTCCGGGTCGATTTTGGTGATTAAGTTGCATTCATCCTCACGGGGCTTCAGAATGTCGAGGACATTCTCTTCCGGCCCACCCACTGTTACAAGCCGATTTTGTTGCATGGTCATTTTCAGTTTTCCTTTTGCCCACATTTTGATCTATTACTATGTTAGTGCCTCTTAGAGGGATTGCGCACAAGGGATCTGGAGCCGGAAAGAAAATCTCCGACTCCAACGAAGGTCACACTGGTTGTTTTGCCAGGATGACATGCTGGATGCCCATAACATATCCGTTTGCGTTTGCCAGACTAACGCAATCCATGATCCTGGCGGTAAATCCCGCCTGCATGGCCTCAAATGACTCATAGGGGCCGAAATTGGCTGTCACATCATTTTTGGAGATGGCAATCCACCAGATGGTTTTGTCTTCTTGGAGATCCACGATGGCTTCTATATTCACGATGTGTTCTGCCTGGATACAATCCGGGCACGTGCTGGAGTCGTGTGGCTGGTTTGCCACAGTCGGGGTTTTCGGCGTCTTTCGCCGCGGATGTCGTTTCATTTTTTATCTTTCTTGGGACTGAACGAATGATGCCGGATGCTACCGCAACATAAGCGATCTATTTTGCAGGCGATCCGGTTGCCTACCATTAATTTTTTTGCGATGCTGCTACGCTGGCTAGGGTAGGGCTTCCATATCCGGTGAAACCGGTTAATCAAGCATAAGTGGGTTCGGCTCCTTCGTAAAGTGGATTACCACATCTACCTTTCGAGGTCGCCATGAACCCACAACCCTTATTCTGTCCTAATAACGCCTGCCCGTCAAGAGGACAACAGAACGCAGGCAACCTGCGTGTTCACGACAGCCTGCGCCAACGCTGGCGCTGTCGCACCTGCAAGAAGACCTTTCGGGCTACCCAGGGAACGCTCTTTCATGCCAAGAAATATCCGGTAGCTACGATTGTGCTGGTCATCACGCTTCTGTCGTGGGGCTGCCCGCTTCAAGCCATCGTCGCTGCCTTCCAGATTGAGGAACGTACGGTACAACGTTGGCGAGAGCAAGCGGGCCAGCATTGCCAACAGTTTCATGAAGTGGCCGTCACCCAGCAGGCAATGGATCTGGGGCAAGTGCAAGCCGATGAAATGTATGTCAAGTTTCAGAAGCGGCTGGTGGTCTGGATGGCGATGGCGCTGTGCGTTCCGACCCGTCTGTGGTTGGGTGGAGTGCTGGCACGCTGCCGAGACCAGACCATGCTTCAGAAGCTGGCAAGCAAGGTCAAAAGTTGCGCGCTCCTGGCTCCGATCCTGTTGATTACCGACAGTTTCAAGGGCTATGTCAAAACCTGGCAGGACGCCTTCCGCGAACCCAAGCGCACGGGCAAACGCGGTCGCCCTCGCCTGCTTGCCTGGGCAGACGTGGTCATTGCTCAGATGGTCAAGCAATACCACAAAGGGCGCGTCATCGGGATCGACCAACGCCTGATCCAGGGGAGTTTGCAACAACGGCTGTCGCTGTTTCCCGAGGAGTGCAAAATCAGTACCGCTTACATCGAGCGGCTGAATGCGACCTTTCGTGCGCGTTGTCATGGATTGGTAAGGCGTGGCCGTGGATTGGCCAAGCAACCCGCCACCCTTGAGAACGGGATGTATCTGGTGGGATGCTTCTACAATTTCTGTACGCCGCATCAGAGTTTGAAGGACGAGTTCGCTTGCACTCCCGCGATAGCGGCTGGGTTGACCGATCACCTCTGGACGGTCGGCGAACTGTTGTCGTATCGGTTTGCACCCGCGCCGTTTGTAGCGAAAAAGAAACGAGGGCGCAAGCCCACATCGGAGGCTAGGCTACAGGAAGGGGGCAAGGAACTTGTCACCAGATAGCGTAGCCCTACCATTTTCAATCCCCGGCCTTCTAAAATCCGCCATTTCGCGGATTTCACTTTTCTCGCTTCCCTCTATAATATGCGTGAAGAGCAAAAGCGTATGCACTTCGCACCGAGTACGATGACGTTGGCGGTGCGAAGCGGATTACCGTAAGGAGAATGCGATGAAGCGGATCGCAGTATTGACCAGCGGGGGCGATGCGCCCGGTATGAACGCAGCGATTCGAGCGGCGACACGGACTGCCGTGGAGCGCGGCGTGGAGGTCATCGGAGTACGCCAGGGATATGCGGGACTGATGCATGGCGATTTCCGGCGATTGACGGCGCGGGATGTGGCGGGCATCATCGAACTGGGGGGAACCATGCTGGAGAGCAAGCGCTGCCCCGAGTTCAAAACGCCGGAAGGGCGCGCCCTGGCGATTGCCGCCCTCCATAAGGCGGAGGTCGAGGGCGTGATCGTCATCGGCGGCGATGGATCGCAGGCCGGCGCGTACGCCCTATCGCAGGAGGGGGTCGCGGTGAACGGCGTCGCCTCCACCATAGACAACGATCTGTACGGTTCCGAGATGACTATCGGAGTGGATACTGCCCTGAATATCGCGTTAGAAGCGATTGATCGCCTGCGGACGACAGCCTTTTCGCACCGGCGTCTGTTTGTCGTGGAGGTGATGGGGCGTCACTGCGGTTACCTGGCGTTGACCGCCGGGCTGGCGGGCGGCGCCGAAGTGATCGTCACCCCCGAGCGCGATCTCGCTCCACCCACTGTGCTGGAACTGCTGCATCAGGCCCACAAGCGCGGGAAGCGCCATGCCATTGTGGTCGTGGCGGAAGGCGCGCAAACCAATGGCGCAGGGCTGCTGAAGTATCTTCAGGAATCCGGAGAGACTTTCTTCGAGCCGCGCCTGACCATCCTGGGCCATGTCCAGCGGGGTGGGCATCCGGGGGCGTTTGATCGCCTCCTGGCCACACGCCTGGCAGCCCGTGCGACCGACCTGCTGCTGCGAGGAGAGGTCGGAAACCTGATTGGCCTGTGCCACGGGGCGGCGACGCCGATCCCCCTTGCCGATGTGGTCGGCAAGATCAAACCGCTTCCTGCCGAACTGCTGGCTCTGGCGGAAACCATGCAATTGTAAACAATCCGATAAACCCCCTGGTGGGGTAACCGAGGAGATGGAGATGAACACCATGTTTAAGAAGATCCTTGTTCCCACGGACGGCTCGCATGCCGCCCTCCACGCCGCCGAATTCGTCGCCACCCGCTTTGCCCCTGCCAGCGGGACGGAGGTGACCGTCGCCGTGGTCATTGCCCCCATGGAACTGGATCTGACCGATTTCGATGTCGAGTTCGTGGGGCAGCAGAACAACAAAATGCGCCGCAATGCCGAGCGTGTGCTGGAGAGCACGGCCTGTGTCTTCGCCCGGCATAATATCCCTATCACCACGACGATCCTCTCGGGGAACCCTGTCTCCGCCGAAATCGCGCGTGAAGCCCGTGAGGGCAACTACGATCTGATCGTAATGAGCAGCCGGGGCATGGGCCGCCAGACGGATACGCTCCACTATATCGGCAGCGTGACGGAGCATGTCATTCGCCGGGTCGCTACGCCCGTGCTGGTCATCCCTCCGCCGGAGGACTGAGCGGAATAGGGCGGCATCTGTCGCCGCGCAGGGCGGGCAGATGCCCGCCCTGTGAGAGATTCCGGGTTGGTAAACGGCTTCAAGGGAGATCATCATGGCTACCGAACCTATCTATACGCTCGATTTCAGCGATATCACGCTTCAGGATGTCCCCCGCGTCGGCGGGAAAAACGCCTCCAATGGCGAGCTGTTCCACGCCTTGAAGCCTCAGGGCGTCGGCGTTCTCGACGGCTTTGCGACGACGGCGGAAGCCTATCGCCGCCTGCTGGCGGAACAGGACCTGGAAGGCAGACTGCGCTCGCTGTTTGCCGGCCTGGATGTCACCAACACGGAAGCATTGGCGCAATGCGGTCATGCCGCTCGCGCCGCGGTGCTGGAGACGCCCCTGCCGTCGGAGTTGCGCGCTGCGATCCTGACCGCGTATGGGCGCCTCAGCGAACGTCTGGGGCGGGAGTCGGAGATGGCGGTGCGCTCGTCGGCAACGGCCGAAGACCTGCCGGAAGCCTCCTTTGCCGGGCAGCATGAGAGTTTCCTGAACGTCCGGGGGAAAGAGGGCCTGCTGCGCGCGGTGCAGACCTGCTTCGCCTCTCTATTTACCGACCGCGCCCTCGTCTATCGGGCCGAACGCGGTTACGACCATCTGCAGGTGGCGCTCTCGGTGGGGGTGCAGCCGATGGCCCGCTCCGACCGGGGCAGCGCCGGGGTGATCTTTACCCTGGATACGGAGAGCGGCTTCCGCGATGCCGTCGTCATCACGGGGTCTTACGGCCTGGGCGAGTTCGTGGTGCAGGGCGTCGTCACCCCGGATGAGTGGACCGTCTTCAAGCCGACGCTCCAGAAGGGGTTTTCTGCCATCATCGGGCGGCGGCTCGGCGCCAAGGAGGTGCGCCTGGTGTATGCGGACGGCAGCCGTGGGACCCGCAGCGAACCGACCCCGCCCGCAGAGCGCGCGCGCTTCTGCCTGGAGGATGCGGACGTGCTGACCCTGGCCCGCTGGGCCTGCCTGATCGAGCAGCACTACTCTCGCCTCCACGAACGCCCGACGCCCATGGACATCGAATGGGCCAGGGACGGCGTCACCGGCGAGCTCTGCATCCTCCAGGCGCGCCCGGAGACGGTCCACTCCGCCCGCTCCCGGACCGTGGCTGCCGAGGTTTACCGGCTGAAGGGCGACCCCGGCAAGCCTCTGGTCACCGGCCAGGCGGTCGGTGAAAAGATCGGGGTGGGGCGGGTGCGCGTGGTCCGCGAGGTATCGGGCCTGAGCAGCGTGCAGCCGGGGGACATCCTGGTCGCCGAGATTACCGATCCGGACTGGGAGCCGGTGATGAAGCGGGTCGCCGCCATTGTGACCGATAAGGGCGGTCGGACAGCGCACGCCGCCATTGTCTCGCGCGAACTGGGTCTGCCCTGCATTGTGGGCACCGGGACCGGGACGCAGGCCCTTCGGAACGGCGAATTGGTTACCGTCTCCTGTGCGGAGGGAGCGGATGGGCACGTGTATGCGGGCGCACTCCCCTTCACGGTAGAGCGGATCGAAGCGGCGAACGGCCCGGCCACCCATACCCGCATCATGATGAACATCGGCGACCCCGACACCGCTTTTCGCCTCTCCGCCATCCCCAACGGAGGCGTTGGCCTGGCCCGGTTGGAGTTCATCATCACCAACCATATCGGCATCCATCCCATGGCGCTGGTGCGCTATCCGGCGCTTCAGGATAAGGCCGCTGTCGCGGAGATCGCCACGCGACTGGGCGCAGAAGCCCCGAAGGACTTCTTTATTCGCCGCCTGAGCGAAGGCGTCGCCCGCATCGCCGCCGCCTTCTATCCGAACCCGGTCATCGTCCGCACCAGCGACTTCAAGACCAACGAGTACGCCAGCCTGCTCGGCGGGCGCGAATTCGAGCCGAGCGAAGAGAACCCGATGCTGGGCTTCCGGGGCGCTTCCCGCTACTACGATCCGCGCTACGCCGCCGGCTTTGCCCTGGAGTGCGCTGCGCTCCGCCGGGTGCGGAGGGAACTGGGCCTGACCAATGTGAAGGTGATGATCCCCTTCTGCCGCACCGTGGCCGAGGCCGAAAAGGTGCTCTCGGTGATGGCGGAGAACGGGTTGAGGCGCGGCGAGGATGGCCTGGAGGTCTATGCCATGTGCGAGATCCCCGCCAACGTCATGTTGGCGGAGGAGTTCCTGAACGTCTTCGACGGTTTCTCCATCGGCTCCAACGACCTGACGCAACTGACCCTGGGCATCGATCGGGATTCCGGTACGGTCGCCCATCTGTTCGATGAGAGTAACGAGGCGGTGCGGCGTATGATCGCCCATGTCATCGTAGCCGCGCGCCATATGGGAAGACCCATCGGCATCTGCGGGCAGGCGCCTTCCGACTATCCGGACTTTGCCGCCTGGCTGGTCGAGCAGGGGATCACGTCCATCTCCCTCAATCCGGATACCGTCCTCAAGACAACGCGGATCATCGCCGACGCCGAAGCGAAAGAGCCGCCTATGGATGGAGTGGTTGCCGTTGGAAGACGCTCCGCATGGTAGAAAGAGAAAGGAAATGACTATGAAATCGTTACGCGTACCCACCCTGATTTTGACCAGCGTCGTGCTGGCTACCGGCCTGTTCGCACAGACCCCGCCCCATGTGCACGATCACTCCGCCCCGCCGCCCGCGCCGGAGGGCAAGCCGGGCCAGGCCAAGCCGGGGACGATGGATGACCAGATGATGGCTCACTGCCACGCGATGATGCAGATGCACAGCCAGATGGAGACGGACTTCAAGGCGCAGGACGCCAAGCTGGACGCCCTCGTGACGAAGATGAACACCTCTATCGGCGCGGATAGAGCCGAGGCGATGGGGGCGGTCGTCACCGAACTCGTGGCGCAACACAAAGCCCAACGGGATAAGATGATGTCCATGCACTCCGAGATGATGGCGCACATGATGGAGCATATGCAGATGGGCAAGCAGTCCATGATGATGTGCCCCATGATGAAGACGATGCAAGCGCCCAAGAGCGATGCCAACCCGTCTGACGATCACTCGCACCATCACCCGCAATAGGAGGACGGAGGGCCAGGCGGATCCGTCTGGCCCTTCTCACGCCGTTGCCCGCTCCTTTTACCGACCCTGCGAATCCGTCCGGCGCAAGTGCGCGAGGCGATATTCCTGATCTTGGGGCGGTTTCTGCCTGGAGGGAAGAGAAGTGAAACCTGGGTACAAATTGGGAGCATCGCTGTTTGTTCTGGCGATGTGGGGTTGTGGAGGTGGTGGCGGAACTCCTGCCTCCTCCGGCAGTAGCAGCCCCGTTCAGGCATTTGCGTATGGCGCTCTCTCCGGTCGCGCTGCTATAGCCGGCTCCCCGGTTCTCAGCAACAGCAGCAGCGTCTCGGTGGTTGGTCTGATGGGAGCGATCAGCGCACTCGATTTGCGCTTTGACCACGATCTTGCCTACACGAAAATCGCCTTTATCAGCGATCTGGATGGCCACGAAGGTATTTATACCATAAGCCCGGATGGTTCCAACCCGATTCGTATCAGTAAAGCCTTAGTCTCATATGAGGCTGCCGCCTGGTCACCGGATGGGTCCAGGATCGCCTTTGTGTCCGATACGATCTATGTGATGAACGCGGACGGCTCCGATGTAAATCGTCTCACTAAGAGCCCTGGTGGCGGCGAGTCTCCCGCCTGGTCCCCCGATGGATCCAGGATCGCCTTTGTGATCCGCCGCAGTTATTATGTATTCACGGACTACGCGATCTTTACGATGCATGTGGACGGTTCCCATCTGACCGGTGTCTTCGGTTACTCTGGTAGCGTGGCTCCTCCCACTTGGTCACCGGACGGGACCAGGATCGCCACGGTCCTCACGTCTGAGCTCAGTTCTATAACTCCACCGGGAACCCGACCGACCTACATACTCGAAGTGGCAAACGCGGACAGCTCTCAGCCGACCCCGGGGCCGCCTACCGGCCTCATTCTGCCTACCGGCCTGGCCGGGTCATGCTCCTGGTCGCCGTTTCCTCCGGATCGTCATTTCATCGGAGCTACAGGACAGATGGGAGCCAGTGCCAGCGGTCTTCTCTTTGCCCAGACCGGCAAGAATGTCACCGCCAGCATCATCACCTTCAGCCAGGCGACCACGTCCCAGCCGCTGACGCTGACTTCTCCCTCCGGGCTCAACAGTTCCGGTACAGCGCTCCTTTACGATCTCGAAACGGCCGCCAACTTCACATACCTCACCGATCTGCGCTATTGGAACCTGACGGATTCGGCTCCGGTGCAGGTGCCGCTCTCTGGTGGCCCGGTCGCCAAGGGCGCGCTCATCAGTTTCGGAGCACAGGATGGTCTGGTCCATTCGGTCCTGCTCTTCAACACTTTCAATCGTTCAGCAGCCGGTTCTGGTCGTCCTGAAGCGGTGGAGGCGAACGGTCAACGGATGGCACGGGGCCATTTTGTGGGAGTGTTGGATGGCAAGGGCAAGAACCTGGCGCCGCAGGGGGCATCCGAGGTAACGATGGACGTCCGGACCGGCGAGGTCCTCCAACTGAAATGAGCGCCAGGTCTCTCCATCATGCTCGGCGGTAAGGCGATGCAGCGGAGCTCTGGTTTTGGGATCGGCCAGGCACGGAGATAACGGCAGCAACAGGCGGAGGCGCTATATCCTGAATATGGGTAACCCGATCTCGCCCCTGCCGCTTAGAGATATAGAGCGCTTGATCCGCCTCCTCGATCAGGGCGGAGGGCGTCACATGCGTCATCGTGAGCGTGGAGATCCCGATACTCACGGTAACAGCGCTTTGAGGCCAAGCGTGGGCGCTGATGGCGCTTCGCAGGCGCTCCGCGATGATACACGCTTCGGAGGCCCCCGTGTTCGGCAACAGCAGGGCGAACTCCTCCCCTCCATAGCGGGCAACGATATCTTCCGCGCGGACCGATTTCTCCAGAAGCTGCGCCACCGTGCGCAGGGCCGTATCCCCGGCGGGATGACCAAAGGTGTCGTTGAACTGCTTGAAGTGGTCCACGTCCACCATCAACAGGGAGAGCGTCAGTCCGGACCGCAGGGCGCGATGGTACTCCTGCTCCAGGTGTTCCCAGAAGCCTCGAATGTTCTTGATTCCGGTCAGTTCATCCTGGGTCGCCAATGAGGTCAGGCGGACGTTTGCTCGCTCCAATTCCGCAGCATGCTCCCGGCTGTGCTCTACCTGCTCCTCAAGGTCGCGCTCATAGCGCTTCCGAAGGGTAATATCGCGCAGGCTGCTGATCACATGCATGCCCTCTGCCAGAGGAAGAGGGCTTAAACTGATTTCGACCGGGAAGGCGCTGCCATCTTTGCGCTGCGCCCAGAGATCCTGGGCTGCGCCCATCGGGCGCGGGCTGGGCGCGGCGAGATAGGTGTTGCGATATGTGTGGTGTGCGTCTCGAAGGGAGGCCGGCATCAGCATCTCAACAGGTTGTCCCAGCATCTCCTGGCGAGGATAGCCGAACATCCGTTCGGCATGTGCATTGACCAGAACGATGTGTCCCTCATCGTTCACAATCACAATGGCATCCGGTGCGGCTTCCAGTAGTATATGGAAGCCCTCATCGATCCGTATCTTCGTGCGTACTCTGTTAAGCCTCATGGCCGTGTACCCCCTGGAGCGCTACTTGTGTCAGGACATGCTCCGTAGACCTTTCAGTTCACTCCATCCTCATGTTGCCGGTACGATTACCGGATCGTTTCGCAAAATATCGGCACGGTGCGAATACTCCTTCTCCTCTTTTTGGCGGATTGTACGCTACGAAAGCGGAGCCTATTTCACCAGAATCAGCCGCGCCCGCCGGAAGCGCGCCATCGCCGCCCTCACACTTCCTTCATCATTGTAATGTGTAATCCAGTCAATGACATCCCCGAAATGGCGGATTGTTCCGCCTGCATTTCCATCGAAGACCGGTCAGCGAGATGAACTTTCCTTTTTCGCGTTCGTACAGGAGGTTTTCGCGATACCCGTGAGGAAGGGAAGGGATATTGAGCCGAAATCCATTCCATTGTGAGGTAGTCTTATGCGCCGTCAAACACATCTGGGAGTACTTGGCATGATCGCGCTGCTTGTCAGCCTCGGGGTGTCTGCCTGCTCGCACCCCGCTTCCCAGCAGGTTCTGGGTGGGGAAAACATCGCCATGACGCTCTCGCTCACCAGCCCCGTTTTCACGAATGGAGCGCCTATTCCGGACCGTGACACATGCGATGGGGCCAATGTTTCCCCTCCTCTGAAGTGGATGGGAACGCCGTCGGGGGCAAAGAGCCTGGCTCTCATCTGTGAGGACCCGGATGCGCCTGGAGGGACCTGGACCCACTGGGTGCTCTATAACATCCCTCCGACCACAACGGAGCTTCCGGAGGGAGTTCCTGCGACCCCCTCCACGCCGGATAAGCTCCAGCAGGGAACCAACGACTTCAAGCAGGCAGGTTACGGAGGCCCGTGCCCGCCGGGCGGCGCCTCCCATCGCTACTTCTTCCGGCTCTACGCCCTGGATACCGAGCTCTCCCTTCCGGCGGGTACGACAGAAGCCGACCTCCTCCAGGCGATAAAGGGGCACATATTGGCGGGGGGCGAACTTATGGGAACCTACAAGCGCAGGTGATCCGGCATTGCGAACCCACCTTTCCTAAATGTCCGGGGACCGCCCGCACAATCCGCCATTTGGCGGATGGCGCTACGCTCCATTTCCGCTATAATGCGAGCATCAAGAGGAGGTTCAGCCTACCAGGCGACCTCGTGACATGTGCAGTGATCGGAACGGAGGCCCCTGTATGACCGGACAACCTATCGAAATCCTGGCGCTTGCCCCTTCACGCCGCGCTTCGATCAACGAGAGCGCTCTGGTGGAGCGCTGCCAATCCGGCGACCACGATGCATGGAATACTCTGTGTCGTCGCTACGCCAGAGATGTCTACAACTATGCCTACTCGCTCTGCCATAACGGAGAAGACGCCAACGACATCGTCGGACAGGTGTTTCTGCAATTGTATCAGCATCTCTCCCGATACCGGAAGCAGGCGAGTTTCCGTGTCTGGCTGAGCACCATCGTTCGCAATACTTTTATCGATCACTACGTTCGGCCGGCTGCCCGCAAAAACGTGAGCCTGGATAGCGTTCTGGTCAGCGAGAGCGAGCCGTTCGTTACCAACGATATCATGGATCACGCGCCCTCTCCCGAAGCGATCTGCATTCAGCGGGAGGCCATGCATCGGCTCTCCCAGGCCATTCAGGTGTTGCCGCCGCACCAGCGTCAGGCCTTCCGCATGTACTACACCGAAGGCAAGTCCTATGAAGAGATCGCCGAGACGATGCGCGTCTCTCTTGGCACTGTCAAATCCCGCATGCATCGGGCTCGCCACCAGTTGCGCGTATGCCTGACGCCGGACCAGGATCTCTTCTCTGTCGCATAACCCCGCTCACACGCTGCATACATACCTGCTTTTCTGGAGGAAGACGATGTTCCAAAAGCTTCTCATCTGTTCGGATGGCTCGGACAATGCTCTCGATGCCGCCCAGCTCGGGGTGGTTCTGGCCAAACACCTGGGCGCGGAAGCGCTGGCCCTACAGGTCTGTGAGGCGCCGTCACTCGTATTCACGCAGGCGGGGCCGGGGAGTGTGATCGCCAGTCGGGAGATCACAGAGGAGTATGTTCGCATCCAGGCTCAATTGCACCAGGAGCGGATGCATCCGCTCCTGGAAGGGACAGGCGTCTCCTTCCGGATCCTGCAGGAGACGGGACATCCGATGGGCGGAATCGTGCATGTCGCCGAACGGGAGCATGTGAACCTGATCGTTATGGGGAGCCGTGGTCTGCACGGCATCAAGGAGTTCTTTTTAGGCAGCGTCTCGCGTGGCGTTCTGCACCATGCGCCCTGTTCCGTCCTGGTGGTGCGCGGTAAAAATGCGCCGCTGGCAACGAAAGAGTTTCGGCATATTCTGCTGGTTTCCGATGGTTCGGAGGGGGCAGGTAAGGCCGCCGTGGCGGCTGTGGAGATTGCAGATAGGTTTGCGACCTCGCTGACCGTGCTGAATGTGGTCGAGCCCTTCGCTTCCATTCCGATTGACAAAGCGGAAATCAATGGGTTGCCGGTGGAACTCAACTCCGATGCCGTGGCCTGCCGTTTGAGGCGGATCGTTGAGGACAGCGTGAAGCAGATTGCCGAACCGGAGGGCGTCTACTGCAGTTTCCATCAAGAGCGGGGGCAGGCGGAAGAGACTATCGTCGGCTTTGCGGACTGGCACCATGCCGACCTGATCGTGATGGGCAGCCGTGGGTTGGGCGGTTTTGGACGCCTCCTGCTGGGCAGCGTGTCCAATGCCGTCGCGCACCATGCGGACTGCCCCGTTCTGATCGTGCGGTAAGGGCTTCCAGGACGAGATCCCGCCATGCGCCCCGGTTGGGGCCGGGAGGGCGTCAGGGCAACGTGTCGGCTTCGATAGCCTGCGTCACCCATGCCACGAGTTGATCCTCGATCTGGCGTCGCGATAAGACAGCGATCTCGCGCGGGTCGATATGCCATACCTGGCGGTCGCCTGTACGCAGGCACGGTACGCAGACGGCGATAGGGTTGCCCGTGCGGCCGTCGCCCACGACTCCGGCGTTGCGAATAAGATCCGCCACATGCGGAGCTACCTCCTTGCCGGTCGCGCCGACCAGGCGTCGGGAGGTGTCTACCTTGAGCCAGAGCGGATTGCGCAGGTTGTTGGTTCCCGCCTCCACCTCCAGGCCGACATCCCGGATGGAGTATCGGGTCCGGAGTTCGCATAGGGCGTCATCATCGCCTGCCTGTTCATATTCGCGTATCAGGTTCGACAGGTATTCCGCAGTGGCTTGTGGATCTTGCTCTTCGACCTCGAAGATCCTTCCCTGAACATAAATATCTACAAATCCGGGGGTTAGATTTTTCATATCAGACCATTATCGCGAAAATTGTGCCGGAAAGCATCCCCTTTTTGGCGGATTTTGGGGGTAAAAAGTTCCTGTGGAATCAAAAAAGGAGTAATGGCTCATGCCCGAAATGGAATCGGCGCAAGATATGCTGCGCCAGCAACACGCGATGGATGTTTTCTTTAAGCCGAACACGGTCGCTGTGATCGGTGCGACCGAGACCACAGGCAGCGTGGGGCGGACCCTGTTATGGAACCTGATCAGCAGCCCGTTCGGCGGCACCGTCTTCCCGGTCAATCCCAGGCGGACGAATGTGCTGGGTATCAAAGCCTACCCCAACATCGCCGCCGTACCGGAGCGCGTCGACCTGGCCGTGATCGTGACGCCCGCGCCGACCGTTCCGGGGATCATCGGGCAGTGCGTCGAGGCAGGAGTGAAGGGCGCGGTGATTATCTCGGCGGGGTTCAAAGAGGCCGGGGCGGAGGGTGTGGAGCTGGAGCGGCAGATCCGGGAGCAGGCGCAGCGGGGCAGCATGCGTGTGGTGGGGCCGAACTGCCTGGGGGTGATGAGCCCGCTCACCGGGCTGAACGCAACGTTCGCGGGGGCGATGGCGCGGCCCGGCAGCGTCGGGTTTATCAGCCAGAGCGGAGCGCTCCTGACCGCCATTCTGGACTGGAGTTTGCAGGAGAACGTCGGCTTCAGCGCCTTTATCTCTATCGGCTCTATGCTCGACGTGAGTTGGGGCGATCTGATCGGCTATCTCGGCGACGACCCGCACACCCGCAGCATCGTCCTCTATATGGAATCCATCGGGGACGCCCGGTCGTTCCTGTCGGCGGCGCGGGAGGTCGCGCTCACCAAGCCCATTATCGTGATCAAGGCAGGGCGGACCGAAGCGGCGGCGAAGGCGGCGGCCTCCCATACGGGCTCGCTCGCAGGCAGCGACGGCGCGCTGGACGCGGCGTTTCGACGCTGCGGCGTGCTGCGGGTCAACAACATCGCCGACCTGTTCTATATGGCGGAGGTCCTGGCGAAACAGCCGCGCCCTAAAGGCCCGCGCCTGACCATCCTGACCAACGCGGGCGGCCCGGGCGTCCTGGCAACCGACGCGCTGATTACCGATGGCGGCGAGTTGACCCCACTGGGGGAGGAGACGACCCAGGCCCTGAACGCGCTGCTGCCGCCCCACTGGAGCCGGGGCAATCCGATTGACATTCTCGGCGACGCCTCGCCTAAGCGCTATGCGCAGGCGGTCGAAATCGCCGCCAAAGATCCCAACAGCGACGGCCTGCTGGTTGTGCTCACTCCGCAGGCCATGACCGACCCCACGCAGACGGCGGAGCAGCTCAAGCCCTACGCGCAACTGCACGACAAACCGATCCTTGCCAGTTGGATGGGCGGGGCCGATGTCGCCGCCGGAATTAGCATCCTCAACCGTGCCAATATCCCCACGTTTCCTTATCCGGATACCGCCGCCCGCGCCTTCCTCTATATGTGGCGCTACAGTTATAACCTGCGGGGGCTCTACGAGACGCCCATGCTGCCCATGGGGGAGGGAGCGGGAAACGGCGAAGAGGTTCCTGGCGCCTCCTCGCGCAGCACGGTGGCCGAGCAGATCATCCGGGCGGCGCGACAGGCCGGGCGGACGATCTTGACGGAGGTCGAATCGAAGCGCCTGCTGGCGGCGTATGGCATTCCGGTGGTCACAACGGTCATCGCAGCCAGCGAGGATGAGGCGGTGCGGCGGGCGGAGGAGATCGGCTATCCGGTGGTGCTGAAGGTCTACTCGGAGACGATCACGCACAAGACGGACGTAGGGGGCGTGCGGCTCAATCTTCCCGACGGCGATGCCGTGCGCCTCGCCTACCGCGCCATCGCGGCGGCGGTGCGTGATAAGGTGGGCGCGGAGCAGTTCCAGGGCGTCACCGTGCAGCCGATGGTCCGCCTGCGCGACGCCTATGAGATCATCCTGGGCAGCAGTCTCGATGCGCAGTTCGGGCCGGTGCTGCTCTTCGGCACGGGCGGGCAACTGGTAGAGGTCTTTCAGGACCGCGCCCTGGCCCTGCCGCCGCTGACGACTACCCTGGCCCGCCGCATGATGGAGCAGACGCGCATCTATACCGCCCTCAAGGGCGTCCGTGGGCGTAAACCCGTAGACCTGGCGGCCCTGGAGCAGCTCGTCGTCCGGTTCGGGGAACTGATTGTCGAACAGCGTTGGATCGCCGAATTGGACATCAATCCACTCCTGGTTTCGGAAGAGGGCATGGTGGCGCTGGATGCGCGTGTGGTGGTGCATGCCCCGAGCGTTCGGGAGGAGGATCTGCCGAAACTCGCCATTCGGCCGTATCCCCTGCAGTACGTATCGGCGGAAGCGCTCAAGGACGGCACGCCCATCACCATCCGGCCCATTCGCCCCGAAGACGAACCGCTGCTGGTGCATTTCCACGCGACGCTCTCCGAGCAGAGCGTCTATCTGCGCTATTTCCATAAACTGCAGTTGAGCCAGCGCGTGGCGCATGACCGTCTGATCCGGATCTGCTTCACGGACTATGACCGGGAGCTCGCGCTCGTGGTGGAGAAGCAGGATGCTGCGACCGGGCAGCGCGAGATCCTCGCCGTCGGGCGGCTGAGCAAACTGCGCGGCCTGGAGGAGGCGGAGTTCTCGGTGGTGGTCAGCGACCGGTATCAGCGGCAGGGGCTCGGCCTCGAACTGATGCGCTGCCTGCTGCAGGTCGGGCGCGCCGAAAAGCTGCGCTGTCTCCGCGCCGACATCCTGCCGGACAATATCGGGATGCAGCGCCTCGCCTCGAAATTCGGTTTCCGCCTTGAGAACGATGCCGAGGAGAAAGTCCTCAGAGCGACGCTAGACCTGTAAAAAAATAGTTTCAGGCGTCTTCCGGCTTGGGTACGAGCGCGGGAAAGGCGGCGGACACCCGCGTACCCTGGCCGGGTGCGCTCGCCAGGATGTACGTGCCTCCCAATAGAGCGACCCGCTCCCGCATGCTGTGCAGCCCCACGCGGCCTGCTTCCGCCAGCTTCTCCTCCGGTACAAATCCTGCACCCCAATCCCGTACCTCCAGTACCAGCCGCTCATGGGCGAATACCGATTCCGCATCGGTCACCAGGTTCATAAGGACGCGGTCCGTTCGCGCATGTTTGCGCGCATTGGTCAGCGCCTCCTGCGCCACCCGGTACGCCGCCGTCTCCACGGACTTATCGAAGCGCCGCCCGGCGATATTGTGGATGAGATCGGCTTCGCGCCAGCCCGCCCGCGCCTTCTCCTCAGCGATCAGTTGCTCCAGGGCGCCCGCCAACCCCAGATCGTCCAGCGCCAGGGAGCGCAGGCCGTTGACCAGGCGTCGCGACTCCACGACGGCCTCCTTGAGATAGCGGTGACCTTGATCCAACTGGCGCTCGGCCCGCTCCTTGTTGCCGGTCTCATAGGCCCGTTTGAACGCCTCCAGGTGCGCATGGGAGGCCATCACGAACTGCGTCAGGCCGTCGTGCAGGTCGTAGGCGACGGCGCGGCGCTCCTCCTCCTGGGCGGCGATCAGGCTGCTGACGAGGGCGCGCTGCTGCGAGAGCATCTGCAGATTGTTGATGGCGACGGCGGCATATGCCCCCAGCGCTTCGATCGCGACTTCATCCGCTTCGGTAAACGCCTCTCCGTTCTCCTTGTTGGTCAGGTAGAGGCTGCCCAGCACCGTGTCGCCGCGCCGGATCGGCACCCCCAGGAAGCTCTCCATCGGGGGATGGTTGGGAGGAAACCCCACGGAGGCCGAATGGTTGCCCAGGGTATCGATGCGCAATGGCCGGGTGCATTTGAGGATCAGGCCCAGCACCCCCAGCCCGCTGGGGCGCGGGCCGATGGCAGCCTCCGCCTCGGGGGACAGCCCGACCGTCACAAACTCGGTCAATCCCTCGCCATCCGGGCGGGCGACCCCGAGCGCGGCATACTGCGCCTTGACCAGGGTGCGCGCCGCTTCGGCGATGTGGCGCAGGGCCTCCACCCCCGTTCGGCTGGACAGGATATCCAGGGCGACCCGGTTGGCCGTGTCCAGGATCAGCGTGCGGCTGACTTCGACGGCCTCCAGGCGTTTCTGCTCGGTGATGTCGCGCGCGATGGTCGAGGCGCCCATCACCTGGCCCTCTGCGTTCCGGAT
>Ga0070734_10001659_pt1 | contig 30870 bp, 23 predicted proteins | sample Coa_R1_8_FD_66444 | JGI IMG/M metagenome (GOLD analysis project Ga0070734, IMG submission 66444) | Surface soil microbial communities from Centralia Pennsylvania, which are recovering from an underground coalmine fire - Coalmine... | ecosystem: Environmental > Terrestrial > Soil > Unclassified ... | reverse complement strand
GCCGTCCAGATCTGCAAAACGAAGCGGCCCGACATTATCCTGATGGATATTGGGCTGCCGGGATTGAACGGAATCGAAACCACCACCGAGATCCTGCGCTACAATCCCGAAGCGAAAGTGATCATCCTTTCGATGTACGATGACGAGCATTCGGTGGTCAGCGCTATTCGATCCGGAGCGCGCGCATTTGTACTGAAAAAAGCCTCGGACGGCGATCTGCTCGACGCACTGCGTACCGTCGCAAAAGGCGGATCCTATCTCAGCCCGCAAGTGTCGGATCGGCTTCTGCAGCGCATCCAACGCGGCGATCTGGAATCGAAGCCCGTCGCGTCCGCGCTTTCCGACCTTTCGCCGCGCGAGCTGCAGGTGCTTCGATTGGTAGCCGAAGGAAAAACCAGCAAGGAAATCGCCGTGATGCTGGATCTCGGACTGCAAACGGTGCGCAGCTACCGCAAGACGATGATGAAAAAGCTCGGCGTGAACAATGTTGCCGGATTGACGCAAGTGGCGCTCGCGGCCGGCATCACGCGCTTCCCCGTCGCGATGCCTGACGAGAAGGCCGCCGGCTGATGGACACACCGTGGGGCGCTCTGCCCGTTTCCGACGCGCACGTTCATTTCTTTTCGCACAGATTCTTCACGACACTAGCGGATCAAAAGAAGGCTTCGCTTGATTCGGTGGGCTCACTGCTTGGATGGCAGCTTCCGGCGGCAGATCCGGCGCAACTCGCCGCCGCTTGGATCCAGGAACTGGATCGCCATGGCGTCTCAAAAGCCGCGCTCATCGCGAGCGTTCCAGGCGACCAAGATTCAGTAATCCAGGCGGCCGCGAAATTTCCCGACCGATTCTTCGGCTACATGATGGTGAACCCGGCAGCGCCGGACGGAGACGTAGCGAATGTCGAGCGTGGCATTGCCAGCGGCCATATCCGTGGTCTCTGCTTCTTTCCCGCGATGCATTGCTATTCCATCCAGGATGCTCGTTTGCAAAAACTCCTGGATCTTGCGGCTGCGAGACCACGCACAGTTGCGTTCGTTCACTGCGGGGTGCTCAGCGTCGGGATTCGCAAGAAGCTGGGACTTCCATCCTTATTTGATATGCGCTTTTCGAATCCCATCGATCTGCATGCCGTGGCGCTCCGGTATCCACAAATTCGTTTCGTTGTCCCGCATTTCGGAGCGGGATATTTCCGCGAAGCTCTCATGCTGTGCGATCTATGCCCGAACGTATACCTGGATACTTCCAGTAGCAATAGCTGGATGCGATACGACGAGTCACACCTGGATCTCCGCGCTGTTTTTCGCCGGGCATTAGACGTTGCCGGGCCGAAGCGCCTCTTGTTCGGCAGCGATTCTTCGTTTTTTCCGCGCGGTTGGAACGCGGCGGTGTTCGACGCGCAGACAAAAGCTCTTTACGAAATCGGCATCACGGGCGAAATGGCGGCCGCGATTCTACACGACAACTTGCAGCATCTGTTTTCGTGAGACGAACGGCAGCTTCGCGGCACATTCTTGTCGGAAGTTGCCATGAACCTAAGAATCCGGCGCCGGGTATCCGGCGCACCTTTCATACATCCCATGCATCCTACTCCGCGCACCGCGATCCTCGCGCCGGGTTTTCAGGAAACCAAGCTGGTCCGGGTATTCCCAACCGGCTGGACCGAAGAGGCGGCACGCTTCCATCCTTCTTCTATCGCAGCGCCGTTGGATCAACTTCGCCGTATTTCCAGGCGCGGCATTGAGCTAAGCCATGCCGTAGTAGCGCTAACCTATCTTGGACAACAGGGTCTTTCCGAAGATGATCGCGATCTGTTCTGGGATTCGTTCGGCGTGCCGGTTTTTGAACAGCATTTAGGTCCGGCAAATGAACTGCTGGCTATGGAGTGCGAAGCGCATGCAGGCTTGCATGTCATTTCGGATTTCGAAGATCCCGGCCTGGATCACGTTTCCTGCGTATGCGGAAATCCCGCGCCACGGTTTCGACGGCGAATTCAAGATCTCGCGGATATGCTCGCGTAATGCTCGCCTGCGGCTTCGCAGTTGTCCGGTTATTCAGTTGATCGGTTGTTCTGTTCTGAGGTCAGGCCGATCCCTAAGAACCGAAAAACAGAAAACCGCATAACCGAACAACGCGGCGCCTAGGCGAGCGCGGCTTTACAGTAATCGAAACACTTTTTCACTTCGGCGACTGTATCCATACCCGGCTTGCCGTACTCATACTCGATCATCGCCGGAATCGGATACTTTTTCGTCTTCAACAACTGCAGCACGCCTTTGATGTCGGTATCGCCTTCACCGAACGGCATATTGGGACCGTGATTCTTCTTCCGGTCTTTAATATGCAGCGTGACGATGCTGGCGTGATGTTCTTCTAAGAACGCCACCGGATCGAAATTCGCCGCCGTGAAGTGACCGATGTCCAGATTGATCCCGATGTATTTTGACCGTCCAGCCATCGCTTCCTTCCAATCGTCTGGCGTCGAGAATTCGTTCTTCTTCATGCTGTCGTGATTGTGGAAGCCGACGATAATTTTGTACTGCTGCGCGTACTTGTCCACCCGCGGGGACACGGTCACGTTGGATGACGCCGTCATGCGCGGGACCCCCAAAAGCTTCGACACTTGAAACGCATGGTCGATCTCTTCGTCGGTGAAGCTGTCGCGGAAACTGTCGTTGTACGAATAGATTTCGATTCCCGCGTCATCGAACTTCTTGCGCACCGCCTGAATCTCATCCACCGGAATGTTCGCGCGCCAGGCTTTCAGCGCTTCTTTGTCTTTGGGCGCGATATCGCTCACGGTCAGCTCGGCGTAACCCAGTCCGATCTGCTTCATGGCGTCGATGCGCGCGTCCAGATTTGGAAGATCGCGAAAGCTGTAGGTCTGCGATCCAATCATCACGCCATGGATCTTCGAATTAATTTTTCCGAAAGCAGGAATGACAGCGGCTCCCAGCGCCAGCTTCGCCAAATCTCTTCGAGAACAAATCATGTGCTCGATGATATCAGTTGCTGTGAGCTCAGAGATTGCGCAATTGCCTCCGCAATCATCTTGCCGTGGAAGCGTCCATTTTCGATGAAGATTTCGTTGGTGTGCATCCCGGCTACGATCACTCCAGCCAGAAAAATGCCCGGCCGGTCGCTTTCCAGTGTCTCCGGATTGGTGCGCGGGCGCTCGGTGACCGGCTCCAGCCGAATCCCGAGCGACGCCAAGAATTCCAGATCCGGCCGATAGCCCGTGAGCGCAAAAACAAAATCGTTCTTCAACGTCACCGGACCCTCCGGCGTCTCCACCAACACGCTCTTCGGATGAATCTCCGCCACGCGCGAATTGAAGTATGCCTTGATCTCACCGTTCTTGATCCGATTCTCGATGTTTGGCTTGATCCAATATTTGATGCGGTCGGACATGCAGTTGCCGCGATGGATCAAGGTCACGCGCGCGCCGGTCCAAAACAGTTCGAGCGCCGCGATTGCCGCCGAGTTCTTCGCGCCGATAACAATGACATCGTGATCGTAATAAGGATGCGGCTCTTTGTAGTAATGCAGTACCTTATCGAGACCTTCGCCCGGCACATTCAGCATGTTCGGCACATCGTAATAGCCGGTGGCCAGAACGATTTTGCGCGCGCGATATTCGCCTTTGCTGGTGTGCACCTCGAAATCGCCGTCATCGCCCGTGATCCGGAGCACCCGCTCGTATTGGTGGATCTTGAGCTTGAAATGCTCCGCCACGCGCCGATAATATTTCAGCGCTTCCGTGCGGCCCGGCTTCTCATTGAGAGATGTCATCGGGATGTTGCCAATTTCGAGCAACTCGGGCGTGGTGAAGAACACCATCTGCGTCGGATAGTTGTACAGCGAATTCGTGAGGCAGCCCTTCTCGATCAGGACCGTGTTCACGCCTCGCTGCTGCAGTTCGATTCCGCAGGCAAGACCGGTCGGACCGGCGCCGACCACAACCACATCGAACCGCTGCACAGCCACGCCTTAGAGCATCCCTTCGACGGAGCCGTAAACGGCTTCGAGGGCGCGCCCCAGCCCCGCTGGATCCTTGCCGCCCGCTTCCGCCATATCCGGACGTCCGCCGCCCTTGCCGCCGACTGCTTGCGCCACCGTACCAGCCAGCTTGCCTGCATGCACCTTCGAGGTCAGATCCTTGGTGACTCCGGTCACGATTGAAACATTCGAATCTTCGGATGAAGCGAGCACCACCACAGCGCTCTTCAACTTGTTCCGCAGCGAATCCACCAATGTGCGCAACTGGTCGCGATCCATGCCGGCGACGTGGGTGGCTAGCACCTTCACGCCCTTCACGTCTTTTGCTTGAGCTTCAAGATCGGAAGCCTTGGCGTTCGCCACCATCCCCTTCATCTGCTCTACGCGTTTTTCGAGCGCGCGCTTTTCTTCAAGCAGCTTTTCCTGGGCTTCTTCGGACGACTGCGCGGTCTCTCTCGCGCGATCCAGCACTTTTTCGCCGGTGATGGCCTCGATGCGCCGCACGCCGGATGAAATGCTGCCTTCGTACGTGATCATGCACAGCCCGATATCGCCGGTGCGATGGACGTGCGTGCCTCCGCACAGCTCCTGGCTGAAGCCTGGCACCGAAACCACGCGCACTTTATCGCCGTACTTCTCGCCGAACAGCGCCATCGCTCCCGTGGTCAACGCCTGATCCAGATCCATGATCTTCGTCGTCACTTCGACATTCTCCAGAATTTCGCGATTCACCAGCTTCTGGATTTGCGCCAACTCTTCGGGATCGGTCTGCGCGTAGTGCGTAAAATCAAAGCGCAGTCGATTCGGTTCTACGACACTACCCGCCTGCTTGACATGCGTGCCCAGAACTTTGCGCAACGCCGCGTGCAATAGATGCGTGGCCGTATGATTTCGCATCGTCGCATGGCGCGAGTCCGAATCCACCTGCGCGATCACCACGTCGCCAACTTTCAGGCCGCCCGCCGATTTCGATTTATGCACCGTAATTCCTGGCGCCGGAGCAAACGCGCCATCCACTTTCATGGATTCGCCGCCGTCCTTCGCGATCAGAACCCCGGTATCGCCCACTTGTCCGCCTGCTTCGGCATAGAACGGCGTGCGATCGAGCACGATTCCGTCGGGCAGCACCGCCAAAACCCGAGCCTCGGATTCGAGCGTGTCTCTTCCAACGAACTCCGTCTTCGGCAGCGTCTGATACACCGGATCGACGTGCGTTTTGTCCGCGCCCTTCCAGCTTGCGCGAGCGCGGGTGCGCTGCTTTTCCATCTCGGCGTTGAAACCGTCGATGTCCAGGCTGGTTCCGTACTGCCGCGCCATGTCTTCCTGCTCGTCCAGCGCCAATCCAAACGTATCGTACAGCTTGAACGCGACGTCGCCGGGAATCACACCGCCCTTTTTGGCTTCCGTCTGGAACATCCGCTCGGCCACTTGGAACGTGGTCGCGTAGCGATTTTCTTCCTCCTTCACCACGCGCGCCACGCGCTGGATGCTCTCCATCATTTCCGGATACCCGGGCTTCATGAGCTCCGCCACGAATCCGGTGAGCTGATTAAGATAGGGTTCCGCCTGCCCGATCATGCGGGCGTTCCGAATCGCCCGGCGCATGATCTTGCGCAGCACATAACCGCGGCCTTCGTTCGAAGGCAGCACCCCGTCGTGGATCAGAAACGCGGTCGCGCGGCTATGATCGGCATTGATGCGCAACGCGACATCCGTCCGATCGTTTTCACCATAAGCAACGCCGCACAGTTCGGCCGCGCGTAGAATGATTGGTCGCAGCAGATCCGTTTCGTAATTCGAGAGCTTGCTTTGCAGCACGCACGCCATGCGCTCCAGACCCATGCCGGTGTCAATGGATGGCCTCGGCAGAGGGGTCATCTTACCATCCGCCGACCGGTCAAACTGCATGAATACCAGATTCCACAACTCGACAAATCGCTCGCCCGGATTATCCGGGAACTCGCCCGGCCCGGCCTCGGGACCAAAATCGTAGTGGATTTCCGAACACGGTCCGCACGGACCAGTGTCGCCCATCTGCCAAAAATTGTCCTTCTCGCCGCAGCGGAAAATCTTGCTCTTCGGAACGCCGGCCACTTCCTGCCAAAGCCGCTCGGCGTCGTCATCCTCGCGAAAAACCGTGACGTAGAGCTTTTCTTTGGGGAGCCCGAAATCCTTAGTCATCAGCTCCCAGGCGAACGCGATCGCGTCTTTCTTGAAGTAGTCGCCGAAGGAAAAATTGCCCAGCATCTCAAAAAAAGTGTGATGCCGCCGCGTGTAGCCGACATTATCCAGATCGTTATGCTTGCCGCCCGCCCGGACGCACTTCTGCGAGGTTGTGGCACGCAGATAATCCCGCTTCTCGGCGCCGGTGAAGACGTCCTTGAACTGATTCATTCCGGCGTTGGTGAACAGCAACGTGGGATCGTTGGCGGGCACCAACGAAGAACTGCGGACGATCTTGTGGCCTTTGGAAGCGAAGTAATCCAGAAACTTCTGGCGGATCTCGTTGCCTGTCATTCTATTTCATTGTAGGACAAGCGTCGCGCTCAACCAGAAAAAAAAGGAAGGCAAGCCACGATGGACCTGCCCTCGCATTCGCTACAGAAGATCGATCTTTAGAACGTGAAGCGTCCCGCCAACTGAATGATGCGCGGATCGGCCGTGTTTGAAATTTGGCCGAATGTTGAGCTTCCAATGCTCGTGCTCGGCAGATTGAATTCGGCGTGATTCAAGATATTGAAGAAATCAGCCCGAATTTCGAACTTCAGGCGCTCGGCCAGCGCTATGGTCTTCGCGAGTGTCAGGTTAAAGTTGGCTACGTCGGGTCCGCGATACGCATTGCGGCTCGAAGTCCCATAGCTAAACTGACCCGGCGCGAGGCCCGAGAAATCCCCCGAGAATGCGGAAGGATTGAACCAGAAATTCCCGGTGGTGTTGTCGCCATAGTCCGGATTGTTGAGTGTTTGATAGTTCTTCGGATCGAAGTAAGTGACTTGCGCCACCTGGTTCGCCAACACATTTCCTGCGTCGCCTGCGCCAGACGGACCCGGCCGAGTACGCGTCGTCGCCAGTCCGGCAAACACCGTGAAAGGTGCACCAGTGCGGAACGTGACGATCGGATAAAGAGTCCAACCGGAGGTCAGGCGGTGGGGCCCGTTTGCCCACATTTTCGCGAACGGGAGTTCCCACACGCCACTGAATGCAATGTAGTGACGCAGGTCATAGTCAGAACTTGCACGGAAATGATCCCAGTCGTATGCCGGCACGCTGGACGAGGAGCCTGTAGTGCGGAACCCAGAGGAGTTGTCGATCGAGTGTCCATAGGTCCACGAGAACTGGAATTGGACCGAGCCGATCGGCGTATCGCTATAACGCTTTTGCAAGCCCACGGCTAGGGAATTATAGTTCGCTTGAACAGCATTGTCGAACTCTTCGAGATAGCTGAAGCCATAGGAGGGAACACCGGGCTGCGTATTATAGATTCGGGTCTTTGTGCCGAGGATGAACGGGTTCCGGTCCACAAGAGCAGTAAGTTTGTGGGAATCCGAACCAATGTACGAAACTTCAAGCGTCATGTTCTTGAACAGCTCACGCTGAACGCTCATGTTGTATTGGTAGACGTAAGGGGTCCGCAAATGCGGATTCACAAAAAATACGCCGCCGCCCCCGACAGGCAGGAATCCGGCATCGTTGAAGTTGATGTTGGAAGCAGGCGGCCGGGAGGGGAACGGATTGTGCAATCCGGTGACGCCGAACGGGTCTTCAAAGAAGTTGACTGGTCCCGTTGGGTTACCGTTTAATGAGGGCAAGTTGAAGTCGACAAAGCCGAAGAAGGGCGCCTGTCCGTTGAACTGTAGATTGTCTTCGCCCTTCAGAATGTCGTAGAAAACACCGAAGCCGCCGCGAAGGCTCATCTTGCCATCGCCCTTGGGATCCCAGGCGAAGCCGAAGCGCGGAGCCCAGTCGTTGCGGTCTGGGAAATTCGCACCACGCGGCGCATTCGGGTCGCCCGGGAAAAGCTCGCCTAAAGGCGCGCCAGTGAAACGCTGGGATTGTTGGCCGAAGGCTAAGGAGAAGGAACGGCCCTGTAGATCGAGCTTGGGTGAGCTGTATTCGTATCGAATACCAAGGCTGAGAGTGAGGTTCTTGCGAACTTTCCATTCATCCTGGAAGAAGCCGGCGACATTGTGCGTCCGGATGTTGCTGGGCGCGGCGCCAAACTGGAAGTATTCATCGGGCAAGCCCATCAGGAATGCCGCCCGATCATTGCCTAGATAGGAGCTGCCTCCGCTAGTACCATAAAAGTCGAACTCCCCGTTTACGTAAAAGTCGTACTTGGTGTTGTCTTGATAAGGTGTGTAGCTAAAGCCCATCTTGAACGAGTGATTGTTGTGCAGCCAGCTAAACGTATCGTTCCAGATGTAGGTGTTGTCGATCAGCTTCGTTGGTCCTTGGGGGCTGAAGCCATTCGAGAGATTCTCGTCGTAGAAATAGAGGCGCGTGGGACCGGTAGCCTCGTCGGGCGTGATGCCAACGCCTAATTGTGCGGGAGTGGGAAGCTTGGTGGTCGGGAACGCCTGTCTACCGTTATTTCGCTGCGCGGTGAACCGGAATTCATTCACCATCGTCGGCGAAAACGTTTTTGTGTATGAGGCAGTACCGAGATACCGGTTCGCACCACCGCCGTTGTATTCGCTGCCTCCATTTCCGATCGGATTGCCGAGGCCAATGGTATTTTCCCGGAATGCATACAGAGTGACAGAGACACGGTCCTTATCGGTAGCTACAAAATCGACCTTGTTCGTCAACTCATCAAAATTGTCCTGAGCCGATCCTTGTTGGAACAGAATGCCAGTGGGCGTGCTCGGAATCAGATTCGCCGAGATGTATTTCTGCGAAACCGGATCGATGCGAGTGGGGTCGATGATGCCTTTTGCGGCAAGCGTCGGGTTCGGCTGAAAGTACGAATACTGCTGCAAGAACCCGACCACATTTTGATCGGGACCGCCGCCAGGCCCCGAATGCGAGAAGTCGCCTTTGAGTTCGTCCGGCGTGAAGACATTAACCTGGCTCGCGGTTCGAAGCTGCGACAAACGCTGGCTTTCCCAGGCGCTCATAAAGAACAGCCGGTTGCGGCCGTTAAAGACTTTCGGAATCCAAACCGGCCCGCCGACCTCGGCGCCAAATTGATTGCGCTTCAGAACATCACGCGGGAGGCCTTGTTCGTTGTTGAAAAACTTGTTGGCATTGAAGTAATCGTTGCGGACGTATTCAAACAGCGCTCCGTGGAAGTCGTTGCTACCGGACTTGGTCACCACGCTGACGATGCCGGCGCCATTGCGGCCGTACTCCGCGTTGTAATTGCTGGTGAGCACGCGGAACTCTTCCACCGCATCCGGGTTCGGATTCGCCACGTGATCGTTGCTCAGCAGGTTGTTGTTCATCCCGCCATCCAGCAAATAAGTTACGGAGTCACCGCGGCCTCCGCCGATATTGAAATGGGCCGCGCTACCTCCATCCTGCGCGGGTACCACGCCGGGCAGCAGTGTCGCGAGATCCATCACATTGCGGCCGTTCAGAGGCGCCTCTGCGATCTGCGCGCCGGACACGACGGAGCCCAGAGTCGCGACCACGGTCTCTACGCCCGAAGCGTTCGCTTCCACTTGCACGGTCTCGCTGGTGGTTCCGACTTCCATCTTGATATCGACCTTGAGCGACTGGTTGATTTCAAGCTTTTGAGCCGAGATCACCGTTTTCCTGAAACCCTGCGCTTCAGCGGTCACGCTGTAAGATCCAACCGGCAAAAGCGGAACCTGATAGCTGCCATCCGGCCCGCTCGTGGCCTCATTGCTGACGTTCGTGTCTACATTGGTGACCGTCACTTTGGCCTTCGGAATCACCGATCCCGATGGATCGGTTACTACGCCAATCACACGACCGCTCGCTTCTTGAGCCATCGTCGGCAAACTGAACAAGACCAGGATTGCTAGCAGCGTCGAGACACACTGCCAGCGTACGGAACGCACAAGATGTGACATGATGTTCTCCCCAAAGCTTTTTTCGCCCTCTTCCGGAAAAGAAGGTACAACCAATTACAAACAGTATTTGCTGAAAATCGACCCGACCGAACCTGCTCCCAACTCAACCGAGAGTCGATAGGCTTTCTGGTGTTTTATCACTTTCCGGGTCGCGAGTCAATTAGCTTTTTAGTGCCATTCCGCCGGCATTGGAGTTATCGCACGAAACCAAGTACCCTGAAGATATAGGTGTCCACCGACGTAGCCGGTCCTGTCAGCCAAGTCGATCAGCTCTACTCCGAGCTGGAACAGAAGATCCGCGCGCTTCGCCCTAAGGATGATCTCTCGCAGCTTGAAAAAGCCTACCGGGTGTCTTCGGAAGCGCACAAGGATCAATCGCGCGCATCGGGCGAGCCTTACATGGTGCATCCGCTGCAAGTTACTCTGATTCTGGCCGGAATGCAGATGGACATGGTGTGCCTGGAAACCGGATTGCTGCACGATACGGTGGAAGACACGCGTCTTAGCCTCGACCAGATCCGCAAAGATTTCGGCGAAGAGGTCGCCCGCTGCGTCGACGGCGTGACCAAGCTCAGCAAACTGCACCTCTACTCGCGTGAGGAGCGGCAGGCCGAAAGCGTCCGCAAAATGCTGCTGGCCATGGTGAACGATATCCGGGTCATTATCGTCAAGCTGGCGGACCGCCTGCACAATATGCGGACCCTGCAATCGCTGCCGCCGGATCGCCAGCAGCGCATCGCGCAGGAAACCATCGAAATCTACGCGCCTATCGCCCACCGGCTTGGAATGGGAAAAATCCGCGGCGAACTGGAGGACCTTTCCTTCCAGTATCTGGAACCCGACGCCTCAGCCGAACTGAATCGCGAAATCGATTCGCAGCGCGAGCAGAACGAAGTGTTCCTGAACAAGATGCGGCACGAGGTGGAAGTGAATCTGGCGCGCGAAAACATCCCGGCTCGGGTGGAAGGCCGGATGAAACGCGCGTATTCGGTTTATCAGAAGATGAAGCGTCAGAAAATCGGCCTCGACCAGGTTTACGATCTGCTTGCCCTGCGCATCATCACCGATTCCGTCAAGAACTGCTATGCCGCGCTCGGCGTGATTCACAACGAATGGCATCCCATTCCCGGACGCATCAAGGATTTCATCGCGATTCCTCGCCCCAACCTCTATCAATCGCTCCACACCTCGGTGATGGGACCGGGCGGCCGCGCGTGCGAAATCCAAATCCGTACCGAAGAAATGCATCGCCTGGCCGAAGAAGGCATCGCCGCGCACTGGAAATACAAAGAGGGGAAGAAGGGCCCCGGCGCCGACGATCAGCGCATCACCTGGCTGCGGCAACTGGTCGAATGGCAAAAGGAAATGCACGATCCGGGCGAGTTCATGTCGACGCTCAAAGTCGACCTGTACCCGGAAGAAGTCTACGCGTTCACTCCGATGGGAAAAGTGATCGTGCTCCCGCGCGACGCCACGCCCATCGATTTCGCCTACTCCATCCATAGCGATGTCGGTAACACTTGCGTCGGCGCTAAAGTGAACGGCCGTATCGTTCCGCTGAAATACAACCTGAAGAACGGCGATATGGTGGAGATTCTCACGCAAGCCGGCCATCTTCCGAGCAAGGATTGGCTGGCGATCGTCAAGACATCCAAGGCGCGCAACAAAATTAAGCACGTCATCAACACCACCGAGCGCGCCAAGGCGATTGAAATCGGGCAGAAGTATTTGGAACGCGAAGCGCGGCGCGCGGGCGTGCAGCTTTCCCGGATCACCAAGGCCGATCTGGAACGCGTGGCCGCTGATTACGGCATGAGCAAGATGGAAGATCTGCATGCCTCGCTCGGTTACGGAAAATTTTCCGCGCGTCAGGTTTTGCAGAAGCTGCTGCCGGATCAATTGGAAGCGCCGCTGACGGAGGCGCCGAAGCCCGCCCCTGCGACGCCCGCGCAGCCCACCGGAGCCACCGGCGATCTGGTGATCAAGGTAAAAGGCTGCGATGACCTGCTCGTCTACCGCGCCAAGTGCTGCAATCCAATCCGCGGCGAAGGCATCGTTGGATACGTCACGCGCGGCAAAGGCATCGCGGTGCATTCGACGAATTGCCCGAACGTCCAAAATCTGATGTACGAGGTGGAGCGCAAAATCGACGTGGAGTGGGCGCGCGCCGCCAGCGAGAGCTTCCCGGTGAAGATCATGATTTATACCGACGACCGTCCGGGAATGCTGAACCAGCTAACCTCAGTGCTATTTGCGGAACAGAGCAACATCCGGAGTCTGGAAGCCAGCTCCGATGACAAGCGCGGCGGTGATGGCGCGGTGATCGACATGACCATCGAAATCCGCGACAAGAAACAGCTGGAGCGCGTGGTGAACGCCATTCGGCGAATCTCGGGCGTCCGCGACGTAGAACGAACCCAATGATCGAAACTCTGCACGAACCGGAACACATCGCGATCTCGAAATCCAAGGGCATCCAGATTGATTGGAAGGACGGCCATCTCAGCAAATATTCGCTCGCTTATTTGCGCGACGAATGTCCCTGCGCAAGCTGCACCGGCGCGCACGGAACCGAGCCGCAGAAAAGCGATTATTCCAAACCGGCCGATTCGCCCTTCCAGATGTTTAAGCCCACACTAAAAATGCTGAACGTGGAGGCGGTGGGCCACTACGCCATCCGCATCGAGTGGAGCGACGGCCATAACACCGGAATTTATTCGTACGATCACCTTCGGAAGATCTGCCCCTGCGGAACTTGCAACGCCGAGTAGTCGTGGTATCGCTCCCTTGCGGTCGCGGCTCGGTAGCGATGCGGAACCGCGACCGCAAGGAAGCGATATTTGACTTTCCCTCCCCCGATGAATTAGCGTGTCCGATTGAAGGTCGAAACCGAAATCAAGCTGCGCGTGCGCGGAGGCTTCACCAAAATCCGCCATTCTCTGCGCAAACTCGGCTTTCGCATCGTCAAACACCGCGCGTACGAATCCAACACTCTTTTTGATAATTCCAAGCGATCGCTGCGCAAACACGGCAAGCTGATCCGGGTGCGCCGCGTGTCCAGTCACACGATCCTAACTTTCAAAGGACCCTCCCAGCCCAGCCGTTACAAAAAACGCCGCGAGGTGGAATTCGAGCTTCCCTATTCGGCGCCCATCGCGCCCGTACTCAACGAACTCGGCTACCATCCGGTCTTCCGCTACGAAAAGTACCGCACCGAGTACGCGAAGAAAACCAACCAAGGCAAAGTGCTGGTGGATGAGACGCCCATCGGAAATTACCTGGAACTGGAAGGCAGCCCGCGTTGGATTGACCGAACCGCGAAACAGCTCGGTTTTTCTAAATCCGATTACATTACCCGCAGTTATGGGTATTTGTACCTGGCGTACTGCCGGGAACGTCGAATCCGGCCCAAAGACATGCTCTTCAAGAAGGACCGGAAGGAAAAGTAATGGCCGTACCTTCCCGCAACCGTTACAATCGTGTAACAATAGCGAAGTCGAATGTCGGGACCATGGCGCTGACCATCGAAACGCGAAAATTCGCCAGCCAGAACGCCACCAGACTACTGGGACGTCTCGCGTTCCAGATGAACAGCACGCGCAAATCAGCCGATGCTGATGCCGTGCACGATCTAAGGGTTTCCATCCGGCGATTCCACCAGGCGTTGACGGTGTTCAAATCATCTTTTCCGGGCAAGGATGCGCGCAAAATCCGGCGCCGGATGAAGAAACTCATGACGATCGCGGGCGAGGTCCGGAATCTGGACATCGCGCTGAAGTTACTGGCCAAATTCCGCAATCAGGAAGCCGCGAGTCTTCGTTCAAAGCTCGAAAGCCAGCGCAAGGAATCCGAACGCGTTCTCATCGGTGTTTTGAAACGCCGCATAGAACGCAAATCGTCGCTGAAATGGCGAACCGCGCTCGAAGGGGCGCTGGCATCCGGCAATAGCGCGGATTCGCTAATCACCATCGAACAGACCAGCCACCGGTTGTTGCCGCGTCTCGCCGCGGATTTTGTCGAACGTGGCAACGCTGCCGCTGAAGCCAAAGTTTCTTCCGAGAAACTGCATTCGTTCCGGCTGGCGGCGAAAAAATTCCGCTATACGCTGGAGCTTTTTGTTCCGCTGTACGGCGCCGCTTTGACGGGTTGGATCGACAGCATCAAAGCAATTCAAACCCTGCTGGGCGATATCAACGATTGCGCCACTGTGACGCAAATCCTGACCGGCTACAAAGGTTCGGAGTCGATTGGGAACTGGTTGAAGAAGCGCGAACGGCGAAAAACGGACCGGTTCTCGCGGCTCTGGCAACAGGAATTCGGCGATCGCACCGATGTTCAAAATCGCATTCGTGCGCTGCAGCATCCCGGTCAAATTCCCCGAAAGCCGGCCGGCCGCGCACAGTTAGGTGCTTCCGAACGCCGAACCACCTCTCGCGCATAGTACAATCGCGAAAAAGGATAAACAACATGAGCCAAAAAGGCCGCATCCTCGGCATCGGCGGTATTTTCTTCAAATCCGCGAATCGCGAACAAATGAAGGCGTGGTACGGGAAACACCTTGGACTTGCCGATAGCGGACACGGGGTGATGCTGCGGTGGCGTGAAAAAGATAATCCGGAAAGTGAACAGATGACGGTCTGGAGCATTTTCGCCGGCGACACAAAATATTTCGAACCCAGTTCGGCATCGTTTATGGTGAACTACATCGTTGACGATATGGATGCACTGCTCGATCGTTTGGCGAAAGAAGGCGTCAAAATCGATCCCAAGCGGCAGGATGAAAGCTACGGGCGTTTCGCGTGGATTTACGATCCCGACGGCAACAAAATCGAGCTGTGGCAGCCGCTTAATTCGTAGCCGGAGCGTTCCGAGCCTACCGAACCGCGACCGCAAGGGAGCGTATCATATGCGCCCCGGTTCGGGATGCGGTAGCATCCGCCTGCTATCATCTGAGGAGACCACCCAGGAGGTTTCCGATGTACCGTTTTCTAGCAACCGCACTTCTCTGCGTGCCTGCTTTTTTCTGTATCCGCGCAACCGCGCAAGACACTGCCGCAGCCAAAGACACTCCGCTCACGGTCGATCAGATCGTCGAAAAGCACACGCAAGCCATGGGCGGCATCGACAAGCTGAAAGCCATCCAAAGCGTCACGCTCACCGGAAAAGCGAGCCTCATGGGTGGCCAACTCGAAGCGCCCGTCACCATGAAAATCAAGCGCCCCACTTCCATGCGAATGGAAATGACAGTCCAGGACAAAAGCTTTATTCAGGCTTTCGACGGCACCACCTCCTGGATGGTCAATCCCTTCATGGGCTCCTCCGATCCGCAAAAATCCAACGATGAAGATACGCAGCAGGCGAAAGACGATGCCGACTTCATCGAAGGCGCGCTGGTGGATTACAAAGCAAAAGGCAACACCGTCGAGCTGATCGGAAAAGAAGATGTGGAAGGCACGTCGACTTACAAACTGAAAGTCACCAAAAAAGGCGGCAGCGTGGAGTACGAATATCTCGACGCTCAAACCTTCCTGCCCGTCCGGAGCTCTGGAAAGCGGAAACAGCAAGGGCAGGAAGCCGAGTTTGAATCCAGCCCCAGCAACTATAAACCAGTCAACGGCGTCATGATGCCTTACAGCCTGGCTCAAAAAGTAAACGGCACCGCCATGTTCGATCTCACAGTGGAAAAGATCGAAGTGAACACGCCGATCGACGACTCGATCTTCGCCATGCCCGACAAGCCGAAAGAAGAAAAGAAGGACGCCGCTAAGCAGTAACGCCTCGCGCCCATGTCAAAATCCGCGTTCGCCCTCGCCCTGCTGATCGCGGCCGTCTGTTCCGCCCAAGTCAAAGTGGATTCGTCCACCTTCGGCGCCATCGAAGCGCGCCCCATTGGACCCGCGGTCACCAGCGGCCGCATCGCCGCCATAGACGGTGTAGCAAACGATCCTCGCATCATCTATGTGGGCGCGGCCGGCGGCGGCGTCTGGAAAACCATCAACGGCGGCATTAGCTTTAAGCCGATCTTCGACAAGTACACCCAATCCATCGGCGCCATCGCAGTGGACCAAGCGCATCCCGACACCGTTTGGGTTGGCACGGGCGAGCCGTGGGTGCGCAACAGTACATCGGTCGGCACCGGAATCTATAAATCCACCGACGCGGGGGACAACTGGAAGCTGATGGGTCTGGCGAACTCCGAACGCATCGCCAAAATCATCGTCGATCCTAAGCATTCGGACACCGTGTATGTCGCGGTGCTCGGCCATCTCTGGAATTCCAGCGAAGATCGCGGCCTCTACAAAACCACCGATGGCGGCAAGACGTGGCAGAAGATTCTGTACGTCAATCCGGACACCGGCTGCTCCGACGTCAGCATCGATCCGCAAGAGACCAACATGATTTACGCCGGGATGTGGCAGTTCCGGCGCTATCCCTGGACTTTCAACTCCGGCGGACCGGGCAGCGGTCTCTATCGCAGCGCCGACGGCGGAAAAACGTGGGAGAAAATCAAAGCCGGACTTCCCGAAGGCGACTTGGGACGTGTTGCCGTAGCGGTCGCGCCATCGCGGCCAAGCGTGATCTACTCCGTCATCGAGTCGAAAAAATCCGCGCTCTATCGATCCGACGATCTCGGCCGGACGTGGAGCGAAGTCACCACCAACTCCATCATGGGCATGCGCCCCTTTTATTTCGGTCTGCTGATTGTCGATCCCAAGGATTACAACCGCATCTACAAACCCGGCCTCTATCTCGCGGTCAGCAAGGATGGCGGCAAAACGTTCGGACCCGTCGGTCTTAGCACTGGCGTGCATTCCGATCATCATGCGCTCTGGATCGATCCGCAGCAGCCCACCACTTTGTACGACGGCACCGACGGCGGCGTCTATAAATCCACCAACTACGGCGGCGATTGGACTTTCCTGCGCAATCTTCCGGTCGGCCAGTTTTATCACGTCACGGCCGACATGGAGCAGCCGTACAACATCTTCGGCGGACTGCAAGACAACGGCGCGTGGATGGCGCCGAGTCAAGCGTCGGGCGGCATCCAGAATCGCGATTGGAAAAATATCGGATTCGGCGACGGATTCAATGCCTTCGCCGATCCCGCCGACAAGAACGTCGTCTATTCGGAATGGCAGAACGGAAAGCTGCTGCGCTACTACAAGAACACCGGCGAGCTGAAATCCATTTCGCCGTTTCCAAAATCGGACGAGCCGAAATACCGCTTCAATTGGAACACGCCCGCGATCGTCGGGCTCAACCCGCCGCACGCCATCTACATCGGAAGCCAGTTTCTGTTCCGTTCCCGCGATCGCGGCGAATCCTGGCAGCGCATCTCGCCCGATCTCACCACCAACGATCCGGAAAAGCAGAAGCAGGAGCAATCCGGCGGCATCACGATTGATAATTCGAGCGCCGAAAATCATTGCACCATCTACGCCATCAGCGAGTCGCCGCGCGACGCCAACGTTATTTGGGCCGGAACCGACGACGGCAATCTGCAGCTCACGCGCGACGGCGGAAAATCCTGGAAGAATCTCATCGCGAACGTTCCTGGCGTTCCGCGCAACACGCTGGTGAGCGGCATCGAAGCCAGCCATTTCCAAGCCGGAACCGCGTACGTCACGTTCGATGGACATCAAACCGGCGACATGAAGACGTACATCTACAAAACCACCGATTTCGGCGCCACTTGGACACCGCTTGCAACCGACGCTGTCAAGGGCTATGCGCATGTGGTGCGCGAAGATTTGGTCAAGCCGGATCTTCTGTTCGTTGGCACCGAGTTCGGACTGTTTCTGTCGATCGACGGCGGCAAGCAATGGGCGCAGTTCACCGGCAATCTGCCCAATGTCGCCGTGCGCGATATCGCGATTCACCCGCGCGATTCCGATTTGATCATCGCCACGCACGGCCGCGGCGTCTACATCGTCGACGACATCACTCCGATTCGCCAGATCACACCCGAAGTCCTGGAATCGAAGCTCATGGTGTTGAATCCGCAGTCCACGAAAATTCGAATGAGCACTGCCGAGCAAAATTTTGGCGGGAACGACGAATTCGTCGGTCCGAATCCGCCCGAAGCGGCATTCATCACTTACTACCTGAAAGAACGTCATACGTTCGGCGATTTTAAAATCCAGATTTACGACAGCGACAATCATCTGATCACCACGCTCTCCGCCGGCACGCGCCGCGGCATCAATCGCGTCGCTTGGCCCATGCGCATGAAACCGCCCAAAGTTCCCTCGGGCCAAGGCGTCGAATTCGGTTCGCTGCAAGGCCCCCGCGTCCCGGAAGGCACCTATACGGCGAAGTTGCTGAAGGGCGACGAAACGTACCTGGCTACCATCAAACTGGTGGGCGATCCGGCGTCACCGCATTCGGAGGCCGACCGGAAGCTCGAACAGCAGACCGTGATGAAGCTGTACCGGTTGCAAGAACGTCTGGCATATGTGAACGCGGCAGCCGTCGAGATGCGCGATCAGGCGAGAGATCGCGCCAAGAAAGTGAAAGATCCGCTGCGAAAACGTCTGGAAGATTTAGCGGCGAAGCTGACGGATCTCGAGAAGACTCTGGTGCCCACGGGCGCGGAGGGAGCGCTGCCGCAAATCACCGGCGAAGTCCGCTTACGCGAAGAGATCGGCGAAGTGTACGGCGAAGTGATCCGCTATGGCGGCAAGCCCACGCAATCCCAGATCGACCGGGCTGGCGTGCTCGATCAAAAAGTAACGGCCGCCGGCGAGTCATTTGACGGAATCAGCGCGTCGCTGGATGGCATCAACGGCGCACTCCAGGCCGAGAAAATACAGCCGATAAAAAAACTCTCCAAGGAAGATTACGACAAGCGCCCGTAGGGAAAGTCCCCGCCTGCTACGATTATTTAAGTGCCCCATCTGTACGCCGCTGTTTGACATGGGCCAAAGGAGCTCCCTTGAAAAAACTGTTTGTAGGCAACCTTCCGTACCAAGCCAGTGAAGCGGAGTTACAGGACTGGTTCACTCGATCCGGATTTCAAGCCGATTCCGTGCAAATCATTCGCGATAAATTCACAGGCGATCCGCGCGGTTTCGGATTCGCGGAATTCAGCAACGACGAAGAAGCCGACCGGGCGGTTCAAACGTGCAATGGCCAGGATTTCCTGGGCCGTTCGCTGGTTGTAAACGAAGCCCGTCCCATGCGCGAAGGCGGCGGCCGAGGACCGGGCGGTGGAGGCGGCGGTGGTGGCCGTGGACCCGGAGGCGGTGGTGGTGGACGTGGCGGCAGAGGCGGTGGTGGCGGAGGTTATGGACGTGGCGGTGGTGGCGGCCGCGGACGGGATTACTAAAGAAAATCCGTTTCTGGTTTCTTGTTTCTGGTTTCTAGTTAGCCGATCCGTGCAAACCAGAAACCAGAAACTAAAAACCCGAATGTACTCACGCCTGTTCATCGTCACTCTCTTCGTAGTAACTTCTTACGCCCAAAACGCTTCGTTAGAGGCGATCGTGCAACCCTACGTCTCCGCCAAAACCTTCATGGGCACAGTGCTGGTCGCGCGCGGCAACGACATCCTGATAAACAAGGGCTATGGAATGGCCAACCTCGAATGGGACATTCCCAACGCGCCATCCACAAAATTTCGGCTCGGCTCTCTCACCAAGCAATTCACTTCGGCATCCATTCTGCTGCTCGAAGAGCGCGGAAAATTGAAGATCGACGATCCCGTAAAGAAGTACATGCCCGACGCTCCTGCGGCCTGGGACAAAATCACCATCTTCCACCTGTTGAATCATACGTCCGGGATACCGAGTTTCACGAACTTCCCGGACTACCGAAAATTTGAGCCGTTCGAAATCACCCCCGAAAAAGAAGTCGCGCTCTTCCGCGACAAGCCGCTCGAATTCGCGCCCGGCACCAAATGGAACTACAACAACTCCGGCTATGTTCTACTCGGCTATCTGATCGAGAAGATCAGCGGACAAAGCTACGTGTCGTTCCTCAAGGAAAACATTTTCACACCTCTGGGAATGAAGGATTCGGGCTTTGACTCGAATTCCGAAATCATCCCGCATCGCGCTTCCGGCTACACGCCGCAAAATAACGCGCTGGTGAACGCCGGCTTCATCCACATGAGCATTCCCTTCTCAGCCGGATCGCTTTATTCCACCACCGGCGATCTTCTGCGCTGGGAACAAGCGCTGTTTGGCGGAAAAGTTCTCTCGGCGGCGTCGCTCGAAAAGATGACCAAGCCATTTCTCCAGGATTACGCGTTCGGACTCGCGGTCAGCAACAAAGACGGCCACAAAGTCATCGAGCACGGCGGCGGAATCGAAGGCTTCAACACGCATCTCGCCTACTATCCGGAAGACAAAGTGACCATTGTGGTTCTCGGCAATCTGAACGGTCGTGCGCCGGACGAGATCGCGGCGAAACTCGGCGCGCTCACGCACGGCGGCCACTAGTCAAGCTGACCTGATACCATTGCTGGATTGAAGAACGCGTCTGACGCTTCTCCGCGCGAGATGACCGTGAAAGCGGTGGGTCTCGGCATTTTTCTCGCATTCGTGTTCGGCGCGGCCAATGCGTACCTTGGCATGCGCGCCGGACAAACCGTCGCCGCTACGATTCCAGCCGCGGTCATCGCCATGGCGCTCTTCCGGATTCCGGCCTTTCGCGGCGGCGTTTTGGAACAAAACATCACGCGCACCGCGGCTTCGGTCGGCGAAGCTTTAGTCGCGGGCGCCATCTTCACCATTCCTGCATTCATGATGGTGGAACTCGATGGCCATCGCCTCTGGACCGATCTTCGCGCCCACTATTGGGAAGCCACGCTGGTGCTGCTGGTCGGCGGATTGATCGGCGTATTCTTCATCATTCTTCTGCGACGCCCTTTGTGCGTCGACGCTCCGCTTCCGTGGCCGGAAAGCGTCGCCAGCTACGAAATCGTCAAAGCGGGCGAAGCGAGCGCGAGCGACGCTCCGCGCTACATTTTCGGCGCGATGGCGTTCGGCGGCCTGATCCAAATTCTGAAATCCGACAAAGGCATCCAGATCTTCCAGGAGTATGTGGAAGGCTTCCTTGCGTTTCCGAAATCCGTCATCAAGCATTTCAATTACGACAAGGTTCCCATAGGTGATGTCACGCATTTCGGCGGAATCCCTTGGTCTACGCCGAGCCTCTCGCCCGCGCTCATCGGCATCGGCTACATCATCGGTCCGGAATTCTCGGGCGTCAACTTCGCGGGCGGCGTCGTCGCCTGGTGGATTCTCATCCCCCTGCTGCTGTTCTTCGATCCCGACCTTCCGCGCCGCATCGGAACCAATGATCCGTCCATCGCGGCTTATTCGGTTTGGTACAACGTCGTCCGGCCGATTGCGGTCGGAACCATGCTGGTTGGTGCAGCTAGCACGATGTTTTCCATGCGTGAATCGCTGTGGAGTTCGTTGCGCGGAATTTTCGCCGCATCTTCGAAAGCCGCGCATGAAGGTAAGCTGCTCGATCGAACCGAGCGCGATATACCGGCGCGCTGGGTGGTGCTCGCGATGCTGGTCTTAATGGTCCCGATCACGGCCATTTATTTCTACTTCACGCACGGCTGGATCGCGGCGATCGTCGCCGCAGTGATCATGAGCATTACCGGATTCCTGCTCTCCGCAATCGGTGGCTACCTCGTCGGACTCGTCGGCAGTTCCAACCAGCCGCTCTCCGGATTGACACTCGCGGCCCTGATCATCGCGGCTTTAGTGATGCTCACCATCGGCGTCACCGGACTCGCCGGAGTGGCCGCGGTGCTCGGCGTCGCCGCGGTAGTCTGCGTCGCCTGTTCGGTCTCCGGTTCGCTGATTCAGGATTTGAAAGCCGGTCACCTGCTCGGCGGAACGCCGTGGAAGATGGAACTGGTCGAAATTATTTCCGTCATCCTTCTCGCGTTCTTCCTGATGGGCCCAATCATCGCGCTGCATGAAGCGAACCTCTCCACCGGAGGCATCGGCGGACGCGCGCTCCCCGCACCGCAAGCCGGATTGATGGCGCAGCTGGCCAAAGGCATCGTCGGCGGACAAATGGCGTGGGGACTGATCGCCATCGGCGCGGCTTTCGGCGTCGCGCTGCTTTTGTTCGGCGCGAAATCCCCAATGCTGGTCGCCGTCGGCATGTACCTACCGTTCGACACGTCATCCGCGATTTTCATCGGCGGATTCATCAAGTGGATCGCCGATCGCGCCGCCCGCAAGCTCAACGCCGAGCAAAAACTTCGCTTCGAAGAAAAAGGCACGTTGCTCGCGTCCGGCTTGATCGCCGGCGAAGCCATCGTCGGAATTTTACTGGCTGTCTTGTTCCTCGCGAAAGTTCCGAGCCTCGCAACGTTCAGCTTTTATCCAGCTTGGGGCGGATGGCTGTCGCTGATCGGCTTCGCCAGCCTCGCGTACGTCTTGATCCGCATTCCAGCCAAGCGAACCTAATCTTCAACTATCACCGCGAAGATCTCGCCCGGACCGTGCACGCCCCGCACCAGAATCTGCTCGATATCCGCCGTGCGGCTAGGCCCCGTGATCAAGACCATCGAGCTCGTCTGCTCCGCCGGATTCGGCAGCTCTAAAAGCAACTCGTCCAGGTTCACGAGCAATCGAGAGCGCGGAAACACTGCGATATGCGCGGGCGGCAGCAGCGAGATCATCCTCGCCTCCTGCGCGCTCGATAACATCACCAGGGTCCCGGTTTCCGCTAGCGCATAATCGGCGCTCGTGATCCCGACGTCCGCCGTCGCGCAAATCGCCCGCAACGCTTCGCGATCCGTGAACCCGGATTTTACCTGCGTCAGCCCGGTAACGCCGCACTCGGCCAAAAACGGAGCATTCGACGCCACGGCGGTCTTTCCATGCAATAATTCGGCGACCGTCGGAACTACATCTGCCGTCTTTTCAACAAAAATGCATTTTCCCGCAAGCTTTTCGAGATTCTCGCCGAAGAGTGTCCCATAGCGGTTACGGTCCATTGTAGGGACGCGTAGCCGAGGGGCCGCAAGAGTGGTCGGGATTAGGCCTGCGGCCCTACCTAACGCCCTGCGGACGTTCCCCAGAACCACCTCGCGCGAGCTCATTTCGACGCCTCGCGCTGCTTCCACCATGCGTGAAAGCTGGTCTTCGCCGGCTTCGGAACTTCGCGCTGGCTCGCCCACTTTCCCAGCGGACCCACTTTCGGCAACAGCCCGACGAACGGCCCGCCAATCTTGCCGACCATCAGATAAATTCGTGGATGCGTCATCAGCCATGCCCAAATCCGGAACGCCATCCGTTCCATGCCGCCCGCGCCTTGCCGCTGTTTCGCGGCGGTCACTTCCTGCCGCAGCGTCAATAGCAACTTGGGAATCTCGATCTTCACCGGACAAACTTCCGCGCACGCGCCGCACAAACTGGATGCGAACGGCAGCCATGGATCTTTCAACACGCCGTGAAACTGCGGCGTGATGATGGCGCCGATGGGTCCCGAGTAGATCCACGGATAATTGTGCCCGCCGATTTTCCGGTACACCGGACAATGATTCAAGCACGCGCCGCAGCGGATGCAGTAGAGCGATTGCCGTTTCTCCGGATCCGCCAGCAGCTTGGTGCGCCCGTTATCGAGCAGCACCACATAAAACTCATCGGGACCATCCACTTCCCCGCCCCGCCGCGGCCCCGATAGAAACGACGTATACACCGTGAGCGGCTGCCCGGTGGCGCTGCGTCCCAGCAGATTAAGAAACACGCCCAGATCCTGCGCGCGCGGAATCAGCTTTTCGATTCCCGCTACCGCAATGTGGATCTTCGGCGCCGACGATGACAACCGCGCGTTGCCTTCGTTTTCCACCACCACAACGGCGCCTGAATCCGCCATCAGAAAATTCGCGCCCGTCACGCCGATGTCCGCCGCAAGAAATTTTTCGCGTAGCGTCGCGCGCGCGATCATGGTCTGCTTTTCAATCACCACTTCCTTTTCGACGCCCAGTTTCTTGCTAAAAATTTCAGCGACGTCATAGCGCGTGAGATGCAGCGCCGGCGCCACAATGTGATACGGCCGCTGCTCGGCGAGCTGCAGGATGTACTCGCCCAGATCCGTTTCCACGGCTTCCAGCTGATGCTTCTCCAACCGCTCGTTAAAGTGGATTTCCTCCGTCGTCATCGACTTCGATTTCACAATCAAGCGCGCCCCGCGTTCCTTGGCGAGCGACAGCACGAAATCGGCGACCTCCTGGCTATCCGAGCAGTACACCACTTTGCCGCCATGCGCGACCACGTTCTTCTCGAATTGCTCCAGGTAATAATCCAGATGATCGATGGTGTGCTTCTTCAGCAGATTCGCGTGCGTCCGCAGTTCCTGATAATCCGGCAGCCGATCCTGCTGGACCGCACCCGCACGATGCGTCATCAGCCGATTCGTTGCCGAATAAATCGCGAGTTGCAGCCGGGGGTCGCCCAGCGTCTGCTTTACCGTTTCCGATTGCGCGCCTGTCATTTTTATCTCGCGGCCAAAACCTCAGCCAGATGCATGGTTCGAATCGGCAGCTTCGCGCGATCGATCACGCCTTGCAACTGCATCAGGCAACTCGAATCGATGGAGACAACAGTGCCCGCCTGGGACTTCAAAATCGAATCGATCTTGGTACGCGCCATCCCGCCCGACACTTCGGGAAATTTCACCGAGAACGTCCCGCCGAATCCGCAGCACTCCTCCGCCGGATCCATCTCGCGCAACGTCAGCCCCTGCACTTTTGCCAGCAAACGCCTGGGACCATCTTTGATCCGCAACTCCCGCAATGCGTGACAGCTATCGTGATACGTAACCACGCCATCGAAGCGCGCGCCGACATCGTCCACGCCCGCTACGTCAGTCAAAAATCGCGAAAACTCCCAAACTCGCGGAGCAAGCTCGGGCTCTTTGCCGAAGATGTCAGCATAATGATGCGTGATCATGGATGTGCAGGACCCGGACGGGACCACGATGTATTCGGCATCACGAAACGCTTCCAAAAAGTGCCGCGCAACAGTGCGAGCTTCTTCCGGATACCCGCTATTAAACGCCGGCTGCCCGCAGCAGGTTTGCGACGGCGGAAAATCCACCGGATACCCCAGTCGCTCCAACACCTGCGTCATCGCAATCCCGACTTGTGGAAACACCTGATCTACGATGCAGGTGACAAACAGCGAGACACGGGCTTTCACTGACATTTGCCTGACCTGAGCATGAAATCCAATTGTGGCGCATTGAGTCGTACATGTCACTTGACGTTCCCCTTTTCTTCGCCCACAATAGAAACATGGCTCTCACCAAGCGACAAAAAGAAGTCCTCGATTTCATCGCCGACTTCGTCGAAGAGAACGGCTACAGCCCCAGCTACGAGGAACTCGCGCAAGGCTTGAAGCTGGCTTCGCTCGCCACCGTGCACAAGCACATCCAGGCGCTGGAATCGCGCAGCTATCTGCGGCGGATGTTCAACCAGAGCCGCTCGCTCGAAGTTTCCTCGAAATATGTTCAGGAGCGGCGCAAGAATCGGCAGACCGTTCGATCCAGCGAAGTACCGCTGGCTGGCCGAATCGCGGCAGGTTCCCCGGTGGAAGCCATCGAAGGACAGGAAACGCTGCAGTTCGCCGATTTTGCCGGACGCGGCGACACCTTCGCTCTGCAAGTGAGTGGCGAATCCATGATCGAAGATCACATCATGAGCGGCGACTACGTTTTGGTGGAACGAACCCAACAGGCCAACGACGGCGAAATCGTCGCCGCGCTGGTCGGCGGCCGCGAAACTACCCTCAAGCGCCTCTATCACGAACCCGGCGGACGCATCCGCCTGCAACCCGCCAACGCCAACATGCAACCAATTCTCGTAGACGCCGCCGAAGTCCAAATCCAAGGCAGAGTGTTAGCCGTCCTCCGCAAATATCGATAGAGCCTGCCTCGACCGAACGAGAAACGGTTAACAGGAAACTGGTAAACTAAGTTCGATGGCCAGCCCCGCGACCGGCTTCAAACGCTTTCTATTCTGGGACTATCCACGAGCCGGTTGGCAGTACGACGTTATGGTCGGGCTGATTCTAGCCTTCATCTTCGTTACACCGAGAGACGTATTTCGGGATCAGCCGCGAGCCAGTAATATCGTCATGCTCCCGGCCGAACACGGGACGAACGTATTTTGGATGGATTCCGAACAACTCGGGGATGTCCCCGAAGCCGAACGCGCCACCCGCGCCACCAATCTCCTTCGGGCGCATACCGGAAAGAAGTACAACGTGGTCCGCGTGGAACCAATCGTCGATTCCGAAAAAGAAGTGAAGGGATACATGGCGTTCACCACGCCTTAACTGCTGCTCCAGCGCTGGACTTCTATTTTGCAAGAAATGCAATATCGCGTTCTTACAACTCTTTTGTGCCTGGTTCCGCTATCCGCCGCGCCTGTGACGCCGCAAGACGGCTGGACGTCCGTCGAAGCGCGCATGGACAAAGCAGCCAGTGGCTTCAAGAGCATGACCGCGCATGTGACTAGCCTCGTTCACACCGACGTTCTTAATGAGGACAACGAGGAGTCCGGAACCGTAGTAATGAAGAAAGTCTCGCCCGGCGAAGTCCGAGGATTAATCGATTTCCAAAAACCGGACGCTCGCACGGTAGCCTTCGAGCACCGCAAGCTCCGCATCTATTACCCCAAGATCAATACGGTACAGGAATTCGACCTCGGCAAACACGGCGAGCAGCTCGACCAGTTCTTCATGATCGGCTTTGGAACTTCCGGCACTGCGCTTGCAAAGGACTACGACGTGACAGTGCAGGCTCCCGATGCCGTGAAGGGCCCCGAAGGTATTCAAACCATTCGACTTCGCTTAATCCCGAAAGTCGCGGAAGCGAAGCAATATGTAAAGCAGTTGGAGCTCTGGATTCCCGTGGCCGGCGATCCTTACCCGGTTCAGGAAAAGATTTCCGCACCTAACGGAGATTACCGGCGCATCACATACACTGAGTTAAAAGCAAATCAACCGCTTCCCCCAGACGCGCTGCAACTCAAGACCAAGCCAGGGTTTAAAACAGAGACTCCGGGAAAATGATCGTAACCGAGAAAACAGTTACGGAAGTATCCGGCCGCAACAATCGCAATGCGAACGGCCGCTTAACGTTCTTGGACTATTCCCGCGGCATGGCAGTGGTCATCATGCTGCAGGGCCACGTTTTTCATTCGTTTAATCGCACTGATCTCAGATCCGACGGCCCGTTCATGCTCTCGCAGTTCATGGGCGGCATCGGACCCGCGATTTTCCTGGTATTGACCGGCATCACGCTCGCGTTCTTGATGGATCGCCGCGAGCAACAAGGTCTGCCGCCGCTTGCGCGATGGGGTGCAGCACTGCGCCGCGCCGGATATCTTTTTTCGCTCGCATTCCTGTTTCGCTTCCAGCTCTGGCTCTTTGCGGCTGGCCAAAGTCCGTGGACCGATCTGTTCAAAGTCGACATTCTTAACTGCATGGGCTTCGCGATCGGACTCATGTCCGTGATGGCGATTTTCACGACAGCGGATCGCGTGCGCTTGTGCGCCGGGTTGGGCCTGGCCATCGCTGTCGCCGCCCCGCTGGTTTCCGCAATCGATTGGGGATGGCTGCCGCCGCAAGTTTCCGCCTACTTCGTTCCCAACTTTAATTACTTCGCGTTCTTCCCGTGGGCTGCCTTCATCGCATTCGGACTCAGCATTGGCAGCGCCATCCGGCTGACCAAGCCCGAGCAGATGAATCGCTTGATGCAGTGGGGAACGCTTGCAGGCTTCGCTTTGATTCTGGCCGGGCAATATTTCTCCAACCTGCCGTATTCGCTGTATCCGAAATCGGATTTCTGGCTGAACAGCCCCGGCCTGATCACGATCAAGCTCGGCGTAGTGCTGCTCTTCTTCGCGTTCACATTCATCTGGACCGAGTATGTGGTCGGCACATCCTGGAGTTGGATCCGCCAGCTTGGAACCACGTCGCTGCTGGTCTATTGGGTGCACATCGAGCTGGTATACGGCCGCTGGTTCGGATCGTGGAAAGAGAAGCTCGACAATATCGAGTGCGCCATCGCCGCGGTCCTTGTGATCGCCCTGATGGTCGGGCTTTCCACTGCGCGCACCAACTGGCGAACGCTGAAAGCGAACGCGATGGGTTGGTTCTCCGTCAACAGCCCCCGCCGCGTTTCCGGCGACTAAGCGCGCATCTGCGCGTGTGAAATCCGAACGTGGTAGTTATAAACCAATAAAGTCAGGATTCCGAAGACCATTCCCGATAGCGCCAGCAGCGCACCCGCTGGACGCACGGCGGTCAGCGAAAACCGGATCAAAATCGTCGAAATGACGAAAGCCGCATTGCGGAACACCAGCTCATAGCGATCCGAAACCGCGAGCGACAAAATCACGATCAGCACATCGGTGAAGATCATCACCGTGAAAACTTCCGTATAGAAAACCGTATTCGGATCCATTCCGGCTGCAGCGTGATAGGCCACATTCCAAGCCTCGCGGCTGAATTCGAACAAGCTGTGCGCCGCAAGCGAAACCAGAAGGAGCGTCAGCGCCAGCGCGATTCCTTTTTTCCGCGCGATGAATTTTTCCACTTCGCGCGAATGCTGCGCTCCGGTGTCTGGCAGCACTCGCCGACGGCCGGCATGCAGGAATGCTGTCACCAACAAGAACATCAGCAGACCTGCGACTACGTCCAGGAAAATCGTCCGGACATCCGGCGTGAATTGTGTAAGCTTCCCGATATCATCCAGCTCGGCAATATCTTTGAAAAATCGCCGGATGAAAATCAGCGACACGATCTCGTATTGCTTCGCGATGGCTTGCGTGGTGGATTCCGGCAACGCGGCAATCAGCATCAACACTTCGAAAAACAGAATGAAGCTGAAGGGCGTGTAGATCGCCGACAGATAATTCCGGCCGACCGCCGCCAGCAACACCGGCGGATGCGACAGCGTTCGCGCCAGGAATACCAGAGCCAAATGCACCAGGAATCCGCCAGCGCTCGCATTTACGACGAGACGGTCCAGGCGGGCCCGGCGATCCTCGGCATACAGCCGGTCGAACGCACGCGAGAGCGCGCCATTCAAGCGCTGGCTGGGCATGATCCGGTCTAAGCAATTGGGAGGCCAATGCTATAATTCCGCCATGCGCATCTTGCTGGGAATGCTGTGTGTCGCCACGGCTTTGAGCGCCGCCGAGGCATCGAGCGACCAGATCCGACAAGCCGCCACACGCGCCGTCGATCTACTCCAAAGCTCTCAAAAGGATTGGTACGCCAAGCAAAGCTGCGAATCCTGCCATCACCAAATCATGCCCGCGATTGCGTTCGCCGTCGCGCGCGCGCATGGAATTCCGATCAACGAAACCATCGCCCACGACAACGCCGTCCACGCTTTCGCGCCGTTCGCGAACCTGGACCGTGCGGTGCAATTCACCCACATTATTGACCCATCGTTGGACGATGGCTACCGCCTGGTTGCGATGGATGCCGCCGGCGTCCGGCCGAACCTTACCACGGCCGTTTACGCGAAGCTGATCGCGTCCCGACAACGGCCCGACGGCCATTGGGTGACTATCGACCAGCGACCTCCGCAGAGCTACAGCTACATCACTGCCACGGCAGTCTGTGTACGCGCGATGCAGGTCTTCGGGCATAAGAACCTCGCATCCGATACTGCGCAGCGGGTTCAGCGCGCCGCCCTGTGGCTAAGCGCACAGCATCCGCGCGATACCGAGGAACGCACGTTTCAGTTGATCGGCCTGCATTGGGCCGGAGCATCCGCAAAAGATCTCGCCAGACTCGCGAACGAGCTGATTTCAACGCAGCGCTCAGACGGTGGTTGGAATTCCGTGGCCGATCGCGCGAGCGACGCTTATTCCACGGGCGAGGCTTTGATGGCGCTGCACGATGCCGCCGGAATTTCCACCGACAGCCCGGCTTGGCAGCGCGGCGTCCGGTTCCTTCTGGACACGCAACAGCCGGACGGCTCCTGGCACGTTGTTTCGCGTCTGCATCCGCCTGCCCAGGTAAGCCCGCCATATTTTGAAACCGGTTATCCCTACGGTCATGACCAGTTCGTTTCCGCCATGGGAGCGTGCTGGGCCATCATGGCGCTCGCCAGCGCATCCGGTCCGGGGCACAAAGTTGAGTTGCCTCCACTGACGGAAGCCGAAGGTGAAAGCAACGACCCGTGGATCGAGAAAGTTCTGTTCGGATCTCCCGCCGAGTTACGCGCGATGCTGGAGAAAGACAAGTTCGATCCGAATTCGGCAACAAAAGGCGGCACCACGGCTCTGATGCTCGCCATGCCGAGTCTGGAAAAAGCCAAAATCCTCCTCGAACACGGCGCCGACATCAACGCCCGCTCAAAAACCAAGTACTCGGCATTGTTGGTCGCCGCGCAATATCCGGGATCCACTCCGGTGATGCGCTATTTGCTTGAGAAAGGCGCGGAAATTCGCCTGCCCAAAGGCTCCGGTGCGCCGCTTTTCAACGCCTCTGCTCTGGCCTTGGCCGTTATGTCTGGAAACGCGGATGCCGTTCCGATGCTGATCGCCAGGGGTGACAAACTGGATGACAAAATCGTCGTGATCGGGATGTTCGAAAGTCCATTTCCGCAACAAGCGATTTCGTTCGATGACCCAGCCACGCTGAAAGCGTTGCTGGACGCAGGCTCCTCGGTGGAACTGCCCGATCCCTCGGGCTTCACGCTGCTGGATAGCGCGATCATTGCGAATCGAGTGGACGTCGCGCGCCTGCTGATCCAGCGCGGCGCGAATGTTAACATCGTCGATCAAAAAGGGATGACGCCGTTGATGTACGCAGCCTCCATCGATTTCGGCGAT
>Ga0070734_10001658_pt1 | contig 30874 bp, 30 predicted proteins | sample Coa_R1_8_FD_66444 | JGI IMG/M metagenome (GOLD analysis project Ga0070734, IMG submission 66444) | Surface soil microbial communities from Centralia Pennsylvania, which are recovering from an underground coalmine fire - Coalmine... | ecosystem: Environmental > Terrestrial > Soil > Unclassified ... | reverse complement strand
GCGGCCAAGAAGGTGATTGTCTGCGCCGAAGAGCTTGTGGGCGAAGAGGTGATTGCCAGCGATCCGAACCGCACCGTGATCCCCGGGTTTCTGGTGACGGCGGTGGTGGAATGCCCGCTGGGCGCGCATCCTTCTCCAGTACAGGGCTATAACAAACGCGACGACGCTTTCTTTCAGCAGTATCATGCGGAAACCAAGACGCAGGCCGACTTCAATGCCTGGGCCCAGAAATGGGTGATCGGAGTGGCGGACCGTGGCGAGTACGCAAAACAACTTGGCGCCGCAAGAGTGGCAGAGCTGGGCGTGAAGCAGCATGCGTATGCCGCCCCGGCGGATTATGGATATTGAGTAAGCCGTGCGGGTAAAGTCTTACCGGAAAAGAAAAAACCTTCACCACGGAGGCGCGGAGAACGGAATTTACCGCGGATCAACGCGGAGGAACGCGGATCAGGAAGACGGCTCAAGTCATTTCGCGTTCAAGAAGGCTTCCAGCACTTCAATATATTTGTCCGGCTCCTCGTATGCGGGCAAATGGCCGCTTTGCTCAAAGAAAACGACCTTTGCGCCAGGGATGGCGTGCGCCAGCCGCCAGGCGGTGAGCGGCGCGACGTTCATGTCATAGCGTCCGTCAATCACGAGCGTGGGGAACTTGAAGCCGGCAAGCTTGGGGGTGAGGTCGAGATTTTGAATTGCTTTTCCAACGGCTTCGGCGACGGCAGGCTCGTATCCGAGATCACCCATGTGGCTCATGTATGTATCGCGTTTCTGCGTGGAATAAAAGATCATGCGGAAATGGTTGCGCAGGTTGGCGCGCGCGGCAGCTTCCGTCTCGAGGCCAAGCTTTTGCGCTTCCTGCTTGTTCTCTTCCTCGATATCGGGAAAGACATCGGGCAGCAGGTGGACAATGTCATGCCATGAAGGTCCGGGAGAATCGGAGAGTATCAGCTTGGCGACGTGCTCAGGATGCGCGGCAGCATAGGCCATGGCTACAAGCCCGCCGTAAGAGTCGCCCAGCAGCGCAAATTTCTCAAGACCCAGAGTCTGGCGTACGGCGTCCAGGTCGGCGACTTGAGCGTCCATCGATTGTGAAATGCCCGCCTGCACGCGCTTGGATCCGCCGGTGCCTCGCTGATCGTATAAAACGACGAAACGATTCTTGCCGACACGCTGCCAGAGATCGTTCTGCATCATGTAGGCGTGTGAGAGTCCTGGGCCGCCATTGACGGCGATGATGGGAAGCGCCGTTCCCTTTGCGCCAAAAGTTTCATACGCGAGATCAACCTGCTCGGTGTGCGCGATGCCGGTGGCGTGAGGGACAGTCTGGGCCGGGAGGGTGGTAGCGAGAAGTAAGAAAGCAAGCAGTTTGGTCAAGTTGGTGGCCTCGCGCGGAGGATTCTAGAGAACACAGCAGGTTAGCATGAGAACATCTCACCGCGCAGATGCGGAGAAGTAAGAACTTTTTGCCGCAGATTTACGCGGATAGGTGCAGATCGGGAAGAGCAAAGCTTACCACTGATTAACACTGATGACACTGATCTGAAGGATTGCCAAGATTTGAAAACCAAAACCTTTGAAACACGGAGGAACGGAGGACGCGGAGGGGAGTCTACCGCGGATCGCCGCTGATTTGAAAACATAGACGAATCCGCAGGCGAGTGAGCCTGCGATCCAAAATCTTCTTTGTCCATTTGCACCCCACCATGGTTTCCTGTAAACCTTTTCACTTACGACAAACAGCCAAGTTTTTGAAATCAAGGGTTTGAGGCCAGAACCTTGAAATCGAGCCTTGAAGCCGAGATCGCGACGCCAAGATCAAGATCGAGACGCCAGGATTAAGGACGTTACTGCCTGAGTCTGGGGGCAGAGAGTCCGAGCTGAGGCTTCAAACCGAGGCCTTCAAAGGTCTTGGGACGAATTGAACTAAAGCACGGTCAGCTACGTATCCTTTCGACGGGGAGACTGCTTGGAAGAGCAACAAACAGGGGCACTTGTTCGCCGATGCATGGCAGGCGATGCCGTGGCATGGGAGGAGATTGTGCGCCTGTACAACAGGCGGATCTACAACCTGTGCTATCGGTTCACGAACTCCCCGGACGATGCCCAGGACCTGACGCAGGAGGTATTTATCCGCGTGTACAAGTCGATGGGCAGCTATCACGTTGAAAAAGGAGCGTTTACCACGTGGCTGACCACCCTGACGCGGAACCTGCTGGTGGACCATTTCCGCAAGAGCAAGCAGGACCGGGTGACGGATTCGATAGACGCAGGGCTGCGGGAAGAGGACGATTCGCTCTCTCTGGGCGACCGGCTGGAGGACCCGAGACCGACGCCGGACGATCGGCTGGCGAGCAAGGAGACCCAGAAGATGGTGCAGATGGCGCTGGCAAGGATCAGTCCGGACCTGCGGGAAGCAGTGATTCTAAGGGACTTACAGGATATGGACTACAAAGAGATTGCCCAGGTTTTGCGGGTGCCGGAGGGAACGGTGAAGTCGCGAATAAACAGAGGAAGAATGGAACTTGCGCGATTACTTTCTCGTAATAAAAGGCAGGCAAGCAATGAATAACGAAGCAAAAAACGGGATGGCATGCAGCGAGTTTGAAGCGCTGCTGGCTGACGCGCTTGATAACGCGGTATCCGCCGACACGCGGCGGGCCTTTGACGAGCATGGCCGGAGCTGTGAGGTCTGCGGGCCCATGCTGGCTGAAGCCCTGGAAGGCATGGTGATGGTCAGGGGGCTGGCTGAGCTGGAGCCGCCAAAGAACCTTCTCCACAACATTCTGGCAGCGACGAGCAGAAAAGAAGCTACGCCAGAGCAGATCGCCGAAGAAGCGAAGCTGGGCTGGATGGATCGTCTGCGGCGGAGCTTGAAACCGCAGGTCGGCGGGTTGCTGCATTCGCGCTTTGCCATGTCGTTCGCGATGGCGTTCTTTTCACTCAGCATCACGTTTACGCTGGCTGGAGTGAAAATTACCGACGTGAAAAATATAGTCGCGAACCCGAGCCTGCTGCGCAAGAACGTGGTGCTGGGATATACCAGCGTCGAAGCCAAGGTGACGAGCTATTACGAGAACCTGAGGTTCGTCTACCAGGTGCAAGCGAAAGTCCGGGAGCTGAAGAAGAGCGCAGCGCCGGCGGAAGGTCCAGGGGAGAATCGGCAACAGAACAGGAAGTCTGCGCCGGATGGACGCGAGAAACCGAACGAAGATTACAGCATGGAGCGCGATGGTAGTTTGATCGCCCAAACTTTTACTTGGCATGAAGGAGCCCGGATATGAACTGCGCCGTACACAATCAGAACCAGGCAGTAGCGTACTGCCGTACGTGCGGCAAAGCGCTTTGCGAAGAATGCAAACGCGACGTGATGGGCGCCATCTATTGCGAACCGTGCATCGCCGCGAGACTGCAGGGAGCAAATGCAACGGTGCCCGGTGCTGTGCCGCCACCGGCGGCCGTTGGCAGCGTGCCCGGAGCGCCTAACCCAACTATTGCTGGTTTGTTAGGTTTCATCCCTGGCGTGGGGGCAATGTATAACGGCCAATTCATAAAGGCCTTTGCACACGTGGTAATTTTTGTCATGTTGATCATCGCGGCCAACAGCATCCACTGGGCGTTTGGATGGATGATCGCCTTCTTCATTTTTTACATGGCCTTTGAAGCTTATAAGACTGCTGAAGCAAAGCGCCATGGCTTGCCGGCTCCCGATCCTCTGGGCCTCGACAAAATGTTTGGTATTCAGGAATCGCAAATTCATTCCACGGGCGTTTCTACTCCGATCGGAAATACCACCGCGTATCCACAAGTAACGCCACAGCCACAGGTGTCACTCCAGGTAGAGCCGCCGCCACTATCTCCGCGTGATAACGTTCCCGCCGGCGCGATCGTTTTGATTGGTCTCGGAGTGTTGTTTCTCCTGAATAACCTGGAGATACTTCGCATGCACCACCTAGGACCCCTGTTTCTAATCGGCGTCGGCCTCTGGCTCGCTTACAGGCGCACTACCCAGCGCAACGTCGGAGGCCCGCAATGACGCCCTATATCCGTAATCGAAATTGCCAATGTGTACGTTGCCGCGCCAGCGGATTGATGTTTGCTGCCTTGCTGATCACACTGGGCGTACTCATCCTGATTCAGAATTATGCTGGCATCCGCATCGGCGAAACTTTTCCTGTGCTTTTCCTGGTCAGCGGCGGGGTACTCTTAGTCGCTCGCACTGGTTCCACTGAAGGCCATATCCAGCCCGGCTGGATCGCCAGCCCTATTGTTCCGCCGCCAGCTCAGTCGTGGCCAACAACCACCACGCCTCCTCCGCCTCCGCCATCCCAGCAATGGGCTTCCGGTGCGGACAATCCGCCGTCCTCCTCCGATCAAAATGATTCGCAGGTGAAGCCATGAGTGCGCCTCCACAAGTTCCTTACTATCGCCCGCGACCGCGTTCCATCGTTGGTCCACTCGTCCTTATCGCTATTGGAGTCCTCTTCCTGCTGCGCACCACTGGCGTAATTTCCTTCCAGTCGTTTCGCAATTGGATGGTGCATTACTGGCCCGTGGTGCTCATTGTCTGGGGCGTCGCCAAGCTCCTCGAACACATGTGGGCGCGCCAGCACGGCGAACCAACACCACGTCTGGGAGCAGGCGCCATCGTGCTTCTGGTCTTCATAATATTATTTGGTACAGGGATCACACGCACCGCGGACTGGAACTGGCGCGGCATCGGCGATGAAATGGGCGCCGATCCTGATTGGGACTGGTTTGGCCAGCACTATGACTTTACTGACAACTTTGCCCAGCCGCTGGCCGCCGGTTCTGAAATAAAAATTCTTTCCGCCCAGGGAGACATCACCGTCACACCCAGTGAAGACAATCAGGTCCACGCGGTGGTTCGTAAGTCCGTGCGCACTGACTCGCAGGAAAACGCGAACCGATTGAATGACTCGACCCGTCCCAAGTTTATCCAGCAAGGCAACGTCTGGCTGCTCGACTTGACCAGCGGTGATTTTGAAAAGGCCCGCTTTGATCTTGATTTGCAGTTGCCCAGGCAGCTTACGCTTTCCATGGCCACGCGGCGTGGCAATCTGAGCGTATCCCAGCGTGAAGGCAATGTTGATCTGAGCACTGATCGCGGCAATCTAAGCGCAGAAGATGTAAAAGGCGCTGCTTCACTGCATTTGCGCCACGGTTCGGTCAACGTAAAGACCGTCACTGGCAACGTTCAGGTGGATGGCGAGGTCGAAGACGGAAGCGTTTCTGACGTCACCGGCACACTGGAGTTCGATGCCGGATACAACGGCAATGTTCAGCTTTCCCACATTGGACAGCGGCTTCACTTCAAGTCAGTCCGCACTGATCTCGAACTCGCCAAGCTCGATGGTGAAATGTCCATGGGCCATGGCGATATCCGCGCCACCGCGCTTGCCGGCCCCGTTAAACTCAATACTCGCTCCAATGAAGTGCATTTTGAAGATGTCAGCGGTGCAGTGGAAGTGGAAAACCGCAATGGCATCGTTTCAATCCGTCCTAAAACGCCGCTCGGAAATATCGATATCAATAATGTGCGCGGAGGAATCGAACTTGAACTGCCTCAGGAAACCGGCTTCCGGCTTGACGCGGAGAGCAAAGACGGCACCATTGACGTGAATGATTTCAACATCAGCGTCGATAACCAGCGCCGAGACGCCACAGCGCGTGCCACCATCGGTGAAGGCGGCCCAGACATCCACCTGCGTACTGACCGGGGTACGATTCAGATTCGCAAGCAATAACTGATCTCTCCCGACTAGAGCAGGTATTCATGCCTGCATTTCAGAACGCTGGGTCGAGGAAAGTCTGGTTTCAATCACCTCAACGGCTCGCGCCAGCACCTGGTCCAGGGTGAGATATGTTGAGTCGATCATGACAGCATCCGCCGCAGGCGCCAGCGGTGAGTTGGCGCGCGTTCGGTCGCGATGGTCTCTGGCCTGCAACTCAGCTACAACTGACGCTTCATGCGTTGCCGCCGCGGGGCTCTGCTGAAACCGCCGCGTCCCGCGGATCTCCGGCGCGGCATCCAGAAAGATCTTTACTTCAGCGTCAGGAAAAACCTTTGTGCCAATATCGCGGCCTTCCATCACAATGCCGCCGCCCGCGCCCATCTTTCGTTGCGCCGCCACCATCCATTCCCGCACTGCCGGATGAACTGACACCTTTGAAGCCGCATCTGTCACTTCCTGGCTGCGCAGGCACTCCGTAATATCCTCTCCATCAAGCAGTACGCGATTCCCTTCAGGATTCGGTACCAGCTCAATCCGCGATTTGTCCGCTAATGCGGCCAGCTTCCTCTCGTCATCCAATGAAGCGCCGCTTTGCATCGCCTTAAATGCAAGCGCCCGATACATGGCGCCGGTTTCAATATTGGTGTAGTTGTATTTTCGTGCCAGCAGCGCAGCCAGCGTGCTCTTGCCGGAACCCGCGGGCCCATCAATGGCGATCACTAATTTTCTGCCGCCGGATTTACTTCCGGCCAGGGCGTCATCAGGCATTAGTTGCGTCTCCGCTGCGTGTCTGGTGGCGGCGCCAGGCGTATCAGGCTCTTCGTCCCGATGGTCACCAGGCTCAGTTCGCGCGCCTGCAACAGCGCGCCCACCGCCTCTCGCACCTTCGATCGCGAGGTCAGGTGTGAGAAAAACTGCTCAATGTCGTCCTGCTCCACCGCGACTGCGGTCTCAAGATATTTACTTACCAGCGCTGTCAGCGCTTCCGGCACGGAAATGTTAATGCCTTCTTTTATCGGCTCCGGCGCCCAGCGATACAGCACGTCCCATGAAGCGCCCGCGTTGGGACTATAATCCACCCGTGTGATCTTCAGGATTGACCACAGTTCCGCCAGCGCGCGGTCCAGCGCCGCCTGGCTGCTTTCGCGCCCCACATGCTCCTGCAATTGCGTCTTCGTCAGCGGCCCATGTTTCTGCAGCGCCTCAAACACTTTGGCGGATAGCTCAGAAACCGCCGCGCCCTGCGCTTTTTTCTGCGGCAGCGCTTTTGGCGTGCGGTCGCCCACCAGCCCGTAGAAAAAAGGGAATGCCGCCGCGGAGACGACCAGCGTGTTTTCACCCGACAAAATCATTTCAAACGCTGAGCGTTCACGCAGCAGACGCACCATCAATTCCGTGGCTTGCTGCGCCCTCGGATCGGCATAGGCATTCTTCGCCAGCGGCAAGCCGGCCGCCGATCCGGCATATGCGCCCATAAAGCTTGCCACGCGCGGCAGGGTCCGCTCCGGATACATCAGGCAAAAGCCCACCGCCTCAACAAAACTTCGCGCTTCTTCCACCGTATGGACAGCGTTGCCGTCAATCCGCCAGTTCGCCGCCCGCTGCTGCTCGAGTTCTTGTTCAGTCATTGTTTGGAATTGGAGCCTTGGTTCATTTCGCTTTCGTCCGGTGCCTTGCAGGACATTTACTTCAACCCCGCTTCGCCTTCAACCCCGCGAAACAATTTCGATCTGTCTTTCTGAGCGAAGCGCGTCGAGACGCTGATAACAATAATGCTCAATGGGCCGAAGTCGAAGGATCCCGTGAATCTTTCAATGTACCATGCTGTCTCAGGGAGTTCTCACGACATGTCTCAGCAGCTGATGATGGCACGACCTCGACTATTGCACCGCAACAACAGACATCCTCCGCTCCCTCCGTTCCTCTGTGTTTCAAGGGTTTTTGTACTTCGCTGCATCAGGGCTGAATGCTGAAACCTGATCGCTGAACGCTAGATCCTCTTAAACGCCTTCTGTATCTCCTTCACAGAATACCGCAGCACCACCGGCCTGCCGTGCGGACAGCTCATGGGACACTCGGTTTTTGCCAGCTCCTTCAGCAGCCATTCCATCTTGTTCTGCTCCAATGGCATGTTGATCTTGATGGCCGCATGGCATGCGATGCTCGCCGCAATCTTGCCCCTGATTTTGTCCAGGTTCAGCGCCTGCTCTTCCTGCTGAAACTGGTCCAGCAACTCGACAAGCATCTTCTCCACATCCGCAGGACGCACGCCGCCTGGCGCGGTCTTAACAGCTACCGTTCGCGTGCCAAATAACTCAACTTCAAATCCATTGCGGTGTAGTTCTTCTGAAATCTCGGCAAACACCGCCTGCTGTCCCGGCGTAAGCTCCACCAGCAGCGGCATCAGCAGACGCTGGCCATCTTGTGCAGCATCGTTCTGGCCACGCTCCCGCAGGATCTTTTCAAACAGCACTCGTTCATGTGCCACATGCTGGTCAATGATCCATAGCCCATCGGCATTCACGGCCAGAATGAATGAATCCCTCACCTGTCCCACCGGCTTCAGGCTGGCCAGCGCTAGTTGATCGACCACAGTTTGCGGCTCGTCTTCCAGTACATTGCCGCACGTATCACCGTGGCCGTTCACGCCCTGCGCCATTGCCGGAGCGCCCACCGGACCAAACCCGCTCACGGCCATGTTCGCTTGCACCGTAATCGCTTCTCCGCCAAATTGCAGACGTTCAGTTAGCGGCGGCTGCGCCGGCGAGAGCAGCGCAAACTGGTTCTGCACCGCCTGGGCCGCCACCATCGTCGCACCCGGACTCAGTCCGGGTGCGGCCGTGGGTTGCGCCGTGATCTCTCGCGTAAACTCCGGTACCGGACGCGCCTTCATCAACGCAGCCCTCACCGACTCGCGGACAAAATCATGCACCAGCGTATGCTGCCGGAACCGCACTTCGGTCTTCGACGGGTGCACATTCGCGTCTACTTCTTCATTCGGCAGCTCGATGAACAGCAGCACCACGGGAAAAACCGTTGGCGGCAGAATATTCCTATAGCCCTCGATAATCGCGTGCTGCACCATCCGATCGCGAATCAGCCGCCCATTCACAAATACGTAGATTGAGTTTCGATTGAGCTTTTGCAACTCCGGCTTGGAAACAAATCCATGCAGCCGTATGTCACCCGGCACTGGCGCCTGATAGTCTTCGCCTCGCCGCCATGGTGGAGGCTCCGGTATTCCCACGCGTTCCAGCTTCATTGCCGCCGCCAGTGGAACAAGCTGGTCCAGCGTCTCACGGCCAAAGATCTGGTAAATGCGGTCAGAATGCGACTTCACAGGCGCGGCTACCAGCATCGCCTCCGTTGCTGAATGGAGTTCAAAATGTTTGTCAGGATGCGCCAGCGCGTAGTGCGTCACCAGAGACGCAAGATGTGAAAGCTCTGTTGATTCCGCCTTCAAGAACTTCTTGCGCGCCGGAGTGTTGAAAAACAGATCCCGCACCGCCAACGACGTCCCTTGCGGCAACCCGGCTTCTTCTACACGCAGAATCTTTCCGCCGGCAATCTCCAACACCGTGCCGCCGTCTTCTTCTGTCGCTCGCGTTTCCAGTAGCACCCGCGCCACAGATGCGATCGACGGCAGCGCTTCCCCGCGGAAGCCCAGCGTGTGTATGTTCAGCAAATCTTCAGCGTCTTTGATTTTTGAAGTCGCGTGTCGCTCGAAAGCCAATAGCGCGTCATCCCGCACCATGCCACAGCCGTTATCGGTCACTTGGATCAACTTCTTGCCGCCCGCTTCCACTTGCACGCGCACTCGCGTCGCGCCCGCGTCAAGAGCATTCTCCAACAACTCCTTCAATACTGACGACGGACGCTCCACCACCTCGCCCGCGGCGATCTTGTTGGCAACATGCTCGGAAAGTACATGGATTCGGGCCATGCGAGGTAACTCAATTTAACCACAAAGGACACAAAGGAACACAAAGGTTTGATTTTACCTTCGTGTCCCTTCGTGTCCTTTGTGGTAAAACCGCCCTATTTCGCAGCCGAACTCAACGCCGGCGCCGGGTACGTCGGCAGCTTCTCCCGCGTCCGGTTCGCCCGCTGAATATCCAATTCACCAAACAGGATTGACGGCGCTACAATCGCGCTGGGCAGCGGTTCTGCCCGATTGTAAACATAATTGTCAGTGCCCGTGGCGACAATGTCACTGCGCAGCGCGCGCGTATCGAGCTGTTTGAAGACCGCTCCGCGCACCAGTTCCTGGTGTCCATCGTTCACGTAGATTCTCCACAGCAGGCGAGGCGAAAGCTGTGGCCCGGTGGTCTCCACAAAATAACCGTATGGACGTCCCTGATCTTTGCACATCTGGATCAGCTTTTTCTTCAGCTCGTCGAAAGGAACGCTGTGCTCCGCCTTAAAGATCAGGTTTGATATCTGCGGACGCGGCGCTCCCGCCAGTGCGGTCCTTCCGTGTCCGTTCGAATGCGGAAAGTCACGGATCGGTTCGCGGCCAAGCAGATAATTGGTCAGCATGCCCTTCTCGATCACCGTGACCTTCTGTGCTTCCACGCCTTCATCGTCCACATCGTAATATCCTGCAAGCGACTGGTGATCAAACTCTTTGTCCTTCGGATCGTCCACCACGGTAAACGTCTCCGGCAACACGCGTCCTTTGTAGTAGGAAGCAAATTCTCCATTCGTGCGCGCCGGATTCCCCAGGTCAGGACGGATCCCCAGAATATTCGGAACAATCAATCGCTCGAATATTGACGTTGCCGCGTCCGCCGAGAAGAGTACAGGCCCGCGATAATCGTCTTCCACCAGTGGCGCTTTCTTGAGCGCTGCAAAGCTGCCAATCAGCTTCTTGGCTTCCTGAGCCACTTCTTCCTTCTTGGGCAGCTCATCGCCTTTGGTCACCACCCAGCCATGGCTGCGCTCCAGATGCATGCCATCTTCAGCCTGATCAGAGGCGGAAAACAGCAGCGTGTAAATGCTCTTGCCGTTGCGCGCCACCGTGCCCTCAGTATTCACAAAGTAACGGTTCAGCACGCGGAAGTTCAGCATCGCGCTGCTCATCTCCAGACTGGGATCGCTGCGGAACAAGTCAGAAGTCGCGCGGACTTCCTGCTTCCATTTGTCCAGGTCCACGTCCAGCTTTGCCAGGTCCCGCACGGACTGCGCCGGCTTCTCCTGTGAGAAGTCAGCCATGTCGTTCTCGGTTTCTACGCTCTTGAGCGCTGCCTGTTTTTCCGTAAAGCCGCTCAGGGCGGACTTATACGCCTTGTCCGTGGCCAGCCAGAGCTGCCGCCGGAGCGCCAGTTCGTCGTTATCGGTGGGCAACACTTCCACTGCGCCCATGCCTTCGCCAAAATAGCTGTCCTGTTTATAGTCGCCAATACGGACGACCACGCGCACCAACCTGCCGCTATTGACCTGGTCAGTACGCAGCGCGCCCAGCGTCGCATCGGCAATATTGTCCTGAATTTCGGTGACTTGATAATCGATGTAATAAGGCCGCTGCAACTGCCCGAGTTGCAGCTTCTCCTGCGAACGCTTCAGCTCCGCAAGCATCGCTTTGAGAACCGCATCACCGTGGTCGTTCGATGAAACAGAGGTCGCCGCAGGCGCGCCATTGTTTTCGCCCGCCATCGCAGCCGCCGAAAAAATAACCATCAGAAGAAGAGTGGAAATCACCCGGCGCATTAGTGCACCTCCGGCTTGCTGGATTGCTGGTTCGCTACCTCGGCTTTTTCTACACCTGGCGGAGGTAGTAGCGGCGGTCGCTCATGCCCCTGCGAAACCTTCTGCACCTCAATCTCTGAAAACAACATCGCTGGCGCAGCCGCGGCCACGGGCACGGAGCCCGACTCCGCTCCACACTCTCCGTTAAATACATCCATCTTCTGCCCCGTCAGCACAATCCGGTTCAGCGCGTTCAGCGGCGTTCCAATAATATCCACGCCGCGCACCAGTTCGTCCGGACGCCCATCTGGATAGACCTTCCACACCATAAGCGGCATCACCTGAAACGCCTGCGGCATGTTGCGCATCGTGAGCGTAAAGCCGCCGGCGATATCCTCAAAATAAAGCCCGAACGGCTTCTTCTGCTTCCTGATTTCGTTGATCAGCTCCTGCCGCAGCTGCGAATCCGGCACGGTCTTGTTGGAGCGGACAATCAAATTTCCCTGGCGTCCCACCGGCATCATGCCGGCCTGCCCGCGTCCGTGACCGTTCGACTGAAGAAAGCCCTTCACCGGCATGCGCGACATCAAGAACTGCTTCAATACGCCGTTCGAAATCAGCTCTACCTTTTTGCTCTTCTCGCCTTCTTCGTCATAACTGTAATTGCCGCTGAGCTCCACGCCGTCCAGCTTCGCCAGCGTCGGATCGTCTTCCACGCTCAAAAACTTCGGCAAAACCGGCTGACCGATCATCTTGGTAAATGTCTGGCCTTCATTCTCTCCGCGCTGCCGCTGTCCTTCCAGACGATGTCCTACCACCTCATGGAAGAACACCGCCGCCGCGCGCCCGGAAAGCAGCGCTGGCCCGTTAAATGGTTCCACCACCGGGGCTTTCTTGAGCTTTTGCAGGTCCTGCGCAATCTTGTCGATCTTCGCCGCGATCTCCTGCTCCGGAGCCAGCTTGTCAAACGTGGACGCATCAAACGTCTCCGACCTTGCCAGTTCCATCCCGTCCGACGAGCGCGTGCTTCCCAGCGCCAGCACCCGGATCAGCGGACGTGAATCCACCAGCCGCGACCCTTCACTGGAAACAAAGTAGCGCGTCGTATCCTGCACCACCAGCACCACCGTGGAGCTTTCAATGTCTGGATATTTTTTGAAGATCGAGGAAAGCCTACGGACCCGCTCTTCCCATTCATGCTGGTCAAACTTTGGCGGAACAATTTCCTTCCCGATATAAACCTGCGGCTTCTCCGCAGAAAAATCCGGCGACGAATCTTCCTCATCCGCGCGGACCTTAGTATTGGTCTTCACCTCAAGAAATCCCTGCGCGGCTTTCTTGTACATCCGGTCGGTGTTGATCCACAGCACGCGCGCGATGGCATCGGGCTTGTCTTCCAGCGGCAGTGAAGCCGTGGTGACCGCGTTAAAGCGGTTCTCGCCGTGCGTGTTGTCCAGCTCACGGCTGCCCACGCGGACAGAAACATCCACCGTGCGATCATGCCGCTTGATGTTGGCCATCAACGCGCCATTGCTGGCCATGATGACGGAACCAAAATCCTCGTTTCCGGCATAGCTGATGAAATACGGTGCAGGATCGGCCTTGCTCAGCGAGCCCATTGCGCGATCAAGTTCCTGTTGCAGCGTGTGCAGCAATACCGGGTCGTTGGCGCCGGCCGCGGCCGTCTGTGCCAGCAGGGCCGGCGCAGACAATAGCAAAAGGAAAAGACAGAGAAATAAAGACTTTACGAATGACATGGCTAAAAGAAGTGTACCTCAAGCGTTCCGCGGCGGAAATGTTACCTTAGCCTTGGTTTACCGTTCTTAACCGCTTTACAACTTCTTTAAGGCATTTACCGCAGAGAACGCAGAGGGCCGCAGAGGCTTGGTATTAAAGCCCGTTTACAATCCGTTTATATCCGTCTTTGAGACGCAAAACATGGAAATTGATCAGCAACCCAGACGCTTATCGCTGAGTTTAAGATATGAAAGAAGTTGTGCTTCATGGATAGGCATCAATCGCTCGACAGCCTTCAGCTCGACGATCACTAAGTCATCGATCACGAGGTCGAGTCGATATGCCGCATCGTCAGAACGCCCCTATAGTTGATTGGAAGGGGAACTTGCGTCTGAACCTTTAAACCTCTGGCATTCAGTTCGTAAGTGAGACACGCCTGATACGCGCTCTCCAGCAGCCCTGGTCCCAGTGCTGTATGGACCGCAATTGCAGCGTCCAGAATAATTGCGCTGATCTGATTTTCGCGCTTCTCTGCGACCTCTGCGGTCTCTGCGGTGAGATCCACTTTCTTCCTGACCTCCGCTTATTCCCCTGCACTCTTCGCCGAAGCCGGCTTCCACCTCAGTATGGGCTTCCGCGCCGCCGCGGTTTCATCCAGCCGCTTCACGCGCGTCGTATGCGGCGCGTTCCTCACGAATTCAGGATCTTCTTCCGCTTCGCGTGCAATTGACTTCATCGCATCCACCAGCAGGTCCAGTTCTTCCAGCGACTCGCTTTCCGTGGGCTCAATCATAATCGCGCCATGCACCACCAGGGGGAACGACACTGTATAAGGATGGAAACCATAATCAATCAGCCGCTTGGCAATGTCACCGGTCTTCACGCCCTTCTGTTCCTGAATGCTGTCGCTGAAAACCACCTCGTGCATCGACGGGCTCTGGTACGGCAAAGTGTAGTCGCCTTCCAGTTTTTTGCGGATGTAATTCGCGTTCAGCACCGCGTCTTCCGTCGTCTGCCGCAGGCCGTCCGGACCATTCGCCAGCGTGTAAGCCAGTGCCCGCACGTGCATGCCAAAGTTGCCATAGAACATGCGCACGCGCCCCACTGATTTCGGCCGGTCATAGTCGAACGCCAACGTACCGTCCGCTCGCTCAACGATTACCGGCTTGGGTAAAAACGGCTCCAGGATCTTTTTGCACGCCACGGGTCCCGACCCCGGTCCGCCTCCGCCATGCGGCGTTGAAAACGTCTTGTGCAGGTTCAGGTGCATCACGTCCACGCCAAAATCGCCCGGACGCGTCTTGCCTACCAGCGCGTTCATATTCGCGCCATCCATATATAGGAGACCGCCCTTCTGGTGAAGGATCTCGGCGATCTTATGGATCTCCTTTTCAAAAATTCCCAGCGTGTTGGGATTCGTGAGCATCAGCCCAGCGACGTCTTCATTCATCTGCGCCGCCAGCGCGCTCACGTCCACCATGCCGCGTGAGTTCGACTTCAAATTTTCCACGGCGTATCCGCAAATAGCTGCTGTCGCGGGGTTGGTGCCGTGTGCGGAATCGGGTATCAGTATCTTCTTGCGCGGATTCCCTTTCGATTGCAGATAAGCATGGATGAGTAAAATGCCCGTCATCTCGCCGTGCGCGCCCGCCGCGGGCTGCAGCGTAATCGCGTCCATGCCGGTAATGTCCAGCAGGCAGTCAGAGAGGGTCTTCATTACCCGCATCGCGCCCTGTGAAACTTCCGCAGGCTGGTAAGGATGTGCATTCGCCAATCCCGGAAAACGCGCCACCACTTCATTTACGCGCGCGTTGTACTTCATGGTGCAGGAGCCCAGCGGATACATGCCCAGGTCAATCGCGTAATTCCACGTGGAAAGCCGCGTAAAGTGGCGGATGATCTCCATCTCGCTCACTTCGGGCATGCTGCCGAGATCAGCGCGGGCTGAAGATCCCAGCGCTTTCTTGTAATCGACTTCAGGAACATCCAGCGGCGCCAGCCGGTAACCTTTTTTTCCCGGTGACGAACGCTCAAAGATCAACCCTTCATTCTGGTTAACGTGGTGCGTAGCTTTTTTAATGTCTTTATTACTCATTGGCCCACCGCCTGCGCTGCGGCATCAATCTGCTCTTTGCTGTTTAACTCCGTGCAACACCACAATGATGCATTGCCCAGTTCAGGATAATGCCAGCTAAGGGGGAAGCCGCCAATCATCTTCTTCTCCAGCAGGCGTTTGTTGATCGTATGTGCGTCGTCTTTTGTTTTCACCACAAATTCATTGAAGCGTGGCGCACCATCAAACAGAATCTTTCCTCTTTTCGCAAACTCATTCCTTGCATACGTCGCCTTCGCTAGATTCTGTTCGGCCAGCTCTTTCAGCCCTTCCCGGCCATAAATCGTCAGGTAGATCGTCGCCATGGTGGCGATCAACGCCTGATTGGTGCAGATGTTTGACGTCGCCTTTTCGCGGCGGATGTGTTGTTCGCGCGTCGAGAGCGTCAGTACGAATCCGCGCTTGCCGTCTTTATCTTTGGTCTCGCCCACCAGCCGACCCGGTATTTGCCGGACAAATTTTTCTTTCGTCGCCATCACGCCGGCATAAGGGCCGCCATAGCCCAGCGGCACGCCGAACGACTGCGTCTCCATCGAAACGATGTCTGCCTCCACCGGTGGCTTCACGATTCCCAGCGACAGCGCTTCGGCAATCGACACAATCAGCAGCGCGCCTTTTTTGTGCACCAACTCGGCCACGGCGGCAACATCTTCAATGGTGCCAAAGAAATTTGGCGACTGGATCAGGACGCAAGCGGTATCGCTGCTGATCTTCTTCTCCAGATCAGCCATGTCAACGCGGCCGTTTTCCAGGTAGTCGCATTCCGTGATCGGCAGCCCCTGGTGCTGCGTGTACGTATGCATAACTTCGCGGTATTCCGGATGCGCACTGCGCGCCACCACAGCCGCTTTCCGTCCAGTGATGCGCACGGCCATCAGCATGGCTTCAGCCGCGCCCGTTGAACCGTCATACATAGAGGCGTTCGCCACTTCCATTCCAGTCAATTCGCAAATCATCGTCTGGAATTCAAAGATTGCTTGCAGCGTTCCTTGCGCGATCTCCGCTTGATATGGCGTGTATGACGTTAAAAACTCGCCGCGTGAAACCATGGCGTCAATCACCACTGGACGGTAGTGATGGTAAGCGCCTGCGCCCAAAAATAGCGCATAGCCTGCGGCGGCGTTATCGGCGCGGGCGTGGAAATAGTCGATGATTTCTGATTCCGCCATCTGCCGCGGAACTTTCAGGTCGCGGGTCAACCGGTATTCAGCCGGAATCGGCGCGAACAGGTCATCAATGGATTTGCATCCGATCTCACGCATCATCTGCGCACGATCAGCGGGCGATTTGGGTAAGTAGCGCATGTTTTTTTCTGAAATCCCGAGCGTAGCGAGGGATCCCTATTCCCTTTTACGCTGTTTATAATTCAACTATATTTCTTTGATTCGTCGTCCCGAACCCCATCAACGAGCACGCGCGGTCAAAAGCGAACGAGTAGGGCTGCGGGACCTTGTGTCTGGAATTCCCAGAGTGCCAAAAGCTTTTAACGTCTATCGTCATCGTGCCCTAAAGCTCGTCGCTGCTATAGGGCTCCCTCGCCCGCAAAAAGCGCGGCTCGGGATTGCAGAAAAATTTACTTCTCTTCCGCTATGTACTTCTCGTAATCGTCTGCGGACATCAGCGCATCCGCCTGGCTCGGGTTGGAAAGTTCCAGCTTGATCATCCAAGCCGCATGCGCATCCTGGTTCACGGCTTCCGGCCCCTGGTTCAGGCTCTCATTGATTGCAACAACTTTGCCGGAGGCTGGCGCATAAAGCTCAGACACGGCTTTGACTGACTCCACCGTGCCAAAGCTTTTGCCTGCTTCCACCTGAGCGCCCACCTTGGGCAGTTCAACGAACACAATGTCGCCCAGCGATTCCTGCGCGTGATCGGTGATTCCTACTGTGGCAGAGTTGCCTTTCACCTGGATCCACTCGTGCTCTTTGGTGTACTTGTAATCTTTCGGATATGCCATCGGTTCATCCTGTCTGCAATTAAGATTTCTGGATACTGATTTCTAAGGCGATGGTTTCTTGGAGCTATGACTTTTTGGGTCTCTTGTAAAACGGTGTGGGCACAACCTTGCACTTGACCTTCTGCCCCCTGATCTCTACAAACACTTCGTGCCCAATTTCTGAATGCTGCGGCGGGACATACGCCAGGGCAATGTTCTTTTTCAAAAACGGCGCAGGAGAACCGCTGGTGACATATCCAATTTCGACTCCCGACTCGTCGAAAACTTTATAGCCGTCGCGCGGAATACCGCGGTCCACCGCTTCCAGTCCTACGAGAATGCGCTTCACGCCAGCGGCTTTCACTTTTTCCAGCGCTGCCTTGCCAATGAAATCCGGCTTCTCCATCTTGCAATAGCGGTCCAGCACGGCCTCAAAAACGTTAATCATGTCTGAAATCTCATGGCCATAAAGCGCCATCTTGCCTTCCAGCCGCAACGTGTTGCGCGCGCCCAAACCACAGGGGACAATTCCGAACTCTTTTCCTGCCTCGGTCACTTCGTTCCAAACGCGCTCGCTGGTTGGGACATCGGATGGAACGTAAATCTCAAATCCGTCTTCCGCCGTGTAACCTGTCCTGGCAATCAGCGTGTTCGGCAGATTGCAGACCGTTCCATGCTTGAACCAGTAATTCTTGATCTGTGAGAGGTCAACATTCGTCAGCTTTTGCAGAGTGGCTTCTGCCTTGGGGCCTTGTATCGCGATCTGCGTGTAGTAGTCGCCCACGTCATCGGCATGGCAGCGGAACTTGCTCACGTTCTTGCGCACCCAGCTGTGGTCTTTCTCGCGCGTGCCTGCGTTGATCACCAGGAGATAATCATTCGGCCCCATCTTGTGGACGATCACGTCATCCACGAACGTTCCCTCGGGATACAGCAGTGCGGAATAGTGCGCCTGGCCTTCCTGCAGTTTTGAGGCGTCATTCATGCTGATCCACTGCACGGCGTCCAGCGCCTGCGGCCCGCGGATCAGGATGTCTCCCATGTGTGATACGTCAAACATGCCCACGCCGGTGCGCACCGCTAGGTGCTCTTTTACCAGCCCGCCGCTCGCAGGATACTCGACCGGCATGTCCCAGCCGCCAAAATCAACCATCTTGGCGCCGAGCTTGCGGTGCATCGCGTTGAGCGCAGTTTTCCGGAGCGTCTGACCTTCTGCGGTAGAGGACAAATCTTTTCCTTTCCGACCTTTGGTTACAGGTTGACAGAGTCCGCCGGAGAGGACAGGCGAACCTTCAAGGTTAACATCCGACTTTTACAGGGTCAATGAAGGCGCTCACCATCGATGCACAGCGAGTCTTTGATCGAGTGGGTATAAGTGGCTAAAAAGGCATCATCAGGGATCAACACGGAAGAGCCAGGTTGCCAATGCGGGCGGCATTTCTCACGGGATTGGCCAGAAGATCCTGTAAATCCCCATGTCTCTCAGATTTGGATCATAATGATTATTTCGTGGGAGTCGATTTTCTTCCAGACTAGACGGCATCTAGACTTCGGATTCGGCACACGTTACAAATTGTCAAGTTGTTTCAAAGCGCGCTCAAAACTGCCCTCCCCACGTTGCGCAACTAAATTAAAGAGTTGATCGATCTTCTCGCGTAATGCGTCCGGTTTGATACCTGCCAATTTGGCAATGAAAATCGGTACCGAAGTGTTTTGTACGTTGAGTATCACTCCATCGTTCTTCGTTGTTACATTGAATGATAACCATGTCGGTGTAGTTAACATTCCACTCGCTCCAAAGGCAATTTGCATCGTCATTTCTTGCGTGCCGTGCGAATACAACACGGCCGCAAATCCCGCCGCGTCCTCATTGTCCTTGCTTTTCGCTTTCGCCCAACGGATTTTTCCTTCTTTTGTTTTTTCTATTAACTTATCTACGAGTGCGAGGGATTTCGGGTCGTAATTTTGTCCAGGCACCGCACCAGGGATATTAGAAATTCCACTCATCAGTTATTCTCCGGCTTATCCAATGATTTCAGGCGACCTGCGATACGCTCCACGGCATAGACAATCACCATGCATCTTTTGGTCATTTCTTGTATCGTCCCTGCATCAGCGGCTTGTGCTTGATCAACCGGAATAGCCTGAAGCAGGTACTCAATAGCATTTGTAGCCAACTCTAAACTGCTTTTCTCCTCTTCGACAATCAAAGCAGAACAAAAGCCCACTGCATTTGACAATTCTGCTCCAATAGCTGTCGCCACCTCAGCACAAGCTGACCAAGCCTTCGATCTAATCTGGCCTGCTAGAAGGATCGCCCTTGGCGCGATATCGGAAAAACGCTGGGCTGCTTTTTGTTTGAAAAGCTGCTCACGAACATCTGCAACAGCTTCGTCAGACGACTTAGCTTTCCGGTTCTGCTGGACCGCAATCGCGATACCGACAATGCCTATCAATATGCCCACTATACCGAGGATATCGCCTACTCCGAGATTGATGCTCCAGTTCGGTGTTGGGGTAGCTGTTTGAATTATCATGCAAGATAGATATACAGTCGCCATTATAAATAAGGTCTCTGACTGCAACTGTGAGTAACTCCAAATATTTCAGCAGTCTAGCCAATTCTGTACCAGCCAAAACAAAGAAATCCAATAGAGTGGCGATTATCGGAACGAACGTGTTTGGGGAAAAATCCTAAGCGTCCTTGCACATCGCGTTCATCGGAGCGGGGCAGCCTTTACCGCAAGGCCATTCACCATCGGCCCATTGCCGGAAAACCCAAATCGCGCTAATCTCCCGCAATGGCCAAAGAATTCATGTGCATGATCTGCGACCACCCGGAGAGAAGCTGCTCCTGCAACAAGTACTGCGCTCTGTGCCAGAGCCTCTATGAAGTCCGCTTGTGTGAAGACGGCATTTACTACTGCCGCCCCTGTCGCGAGGCTTGTGACCTGCAAGCGCAGGTTGGAGGCAAGAGCGCCAGTTGGTAAAGCCCGGTTCGAAAGTTTCGCTCATCGTTGTTACCGCGTCATCTGGCTTCGTCCCGAACTCAACGTCCCCACTGCCGTATGTTCTAAGATAACGTCAAGGTGCCAACCGAACTGAGCAACTCTGAATCCGCGCCCCGGCAAAAACTTCGTCGGTCTGCAGCCCAGATCACCCGATCACTGGATCACCCAATCACCCGATCTGAAATCCCGCAGTACTACACCGCTCTCCTTGCGCGCCACGGCCCGCAGAACTGGTGGCCCGCGCGCTCACGCTTTGAAGTCATCGTTGGCGCTTATCTCACGCAGAACACCAACTGGAGCAATGTTGAAAAGGCGCTAGTCAATCTTCGTCGCGCCCGCCGCCTCAGCGTCAGTGCCATGCGCGCTACACCAATCGATGAATTGGAAACATTGGTGCGGCCCTCCGGATACTTCCGCCAGAAAGCGCGCAACCTCAAGACCTTCATCTCTTTTCTCGGTGAGCGATACTCCGGCTCTCTCAGCCGCATGTTCGCCGAGCCCACGGCAAAGCTTCGAGCAGAGCTGCTGGATCTCAACGGCGTTGGCCCTGAAACCGCAGACTCCATCCTGCTTTATGCCGGCAACCATCCTGTGTTCGTCGTGGACGCCTATACGCGCCGCGTGCTGCTGCGCCACGGCATCATCAGCGAGAAAACCGGCTACGAAGAAATTCGCGCCCTGATCGAACACACCATCAGCAGCTCAGGAGCTGAGTCTCTCGTCGTAAAGAACGCAGCTTCTGATCCGCGCCACCCGGTTTCGCGCATGAGCAGCTCTGCTCGCACCGAACTTGCGCAGCATTACAACGAGCTACATGCATTGATCGTGAGAGTAGGCAATCATTACTGCCGCGCAAAAGCAATCTGCGAAGGTTGCCCTCTGCAATCATTTTTAAAAACTTCTACTGGAGCAACGGCCCAAGGTGCACCCGAATCCTACTAGCAGGCAAACGAAACGCCTTAATGAAATTTCGCCTTGGGGGTATTACATGCTTTTGCTTATCGGTATCGTTCTGTTCGTGCTTTGGATTCTGGGATTCACAGCTTTCCACGTCGCGGGCGGCCTGATCCATCTTCTTCTGGTCTTTGCCGTGATCTCGATCATCTGGCATCTGGTGGCCGGAAGACGCGCAACGGTCTAACATTTGCGCGAAAAATGAACTTGTCTGGCCCGGTAGCATACGGGCCAGTTTGTTTTTGGAGCAAGGAATTTGATTACCGGAGCTACGCCGGCCACATCTCCAGCGCCGTCTTGCTCAGAATCTGTTCTTTCACCGCGTCCGGCAGCGCAAGCGCCTGGAACTGATCAAGGTTTTGCTTGATGTCGGGAATGCCCGGGCTCGGCCAGTCTGTGCCGAATAGCGTCTTGTGCGCGATCTCTTCCAGTCGCGGAAAGTACTTCAGCAAGATCTTCGGCGGAATCCCGCTGATATCCAGGTGCACATTCTTGTGCCGCCGCAGCAGGAAGAAAGCCGTCTGCATCCAGATCGGACGGCCACCGTGGGCCATCAGGATTTTCAGCTTAGGAAAATCGACGGCCACGTCATCCAGATAAATTGGATCACCAAATTTATTTCTTGCTGCGGGAAAAATAGACGTCCCTGTGTGAATCATCACCGGGATTTCATTTGCTTCCGCTGCGCGATAAATCGTCTCCAGTTCCTTCACGCCGTTCAGATAGTCATTGGCATAAAGCATCTGGTGCGGCGGATGTATTTTCACCAGCCGGATGCCGAACCGCACCAGGTTATCCATCTCTGCCTGTACGTTGAGCGTGTGCCGAGGATGCACGCTGCCGCATGAAAGCAGCCGCTTCGGATTCTCCTTGCAGTAGTTCGCTACCCACGGATTAACTTCATGGGTAAATCCCATCGTCTCCGGCGCAACATAATTAATGAGCACCGCGCGCTCCACGCCAATGGAGTCCATATACTTCAGCAGCGCCTTAGGTGATCGGCAATATTCCAGGATGTCCTCATAATGGCCGCGCGCTTTCTTCATCACCTCAAGCGGCCCGGCCTTGAACATCTCAACGGGTTGTATGTGGATGTGGCAGTCAGTAATTTGCATGGAGAGTATTTGAACGTCTGGTATTTGCAAAGCCGTGGAAAGACGGTAGTGCCTTTTCCGGCGTCCGGGCTAAATACTACGTACTGCCTTCATGGGCGGTCAACTCATGAATGATTGCGGCGCAGAGCTGCCCTTCGCTGGCTTGATCAAAACGCGCGAACATGGGCGAGGAGTTCAATTCCAGAAACAGCAATTGCCCAGTATCGGGATCTGTCTTGAAATCGGCCGCGCCAAAGTCCGTTCCCAGCCGCGACATGAGTTTACGGAGCACGCCCACTTCCTTCGGGACTTCCGGCAACATAAAGAGTTCCGCATCCTGGTTTACCCGATAGTCCAGTGAGCTGCTGCGAACTTCGAAGGCGAAAGCAAATTGGCCAATCACGTAGATGCGTATCTCCGGCGGGACCAGCCGCTTTTGCACAATGGCCGGCGTGGCCGCCAATCCGCCGCGAAGTTCCGCTTTGTTCAAGGCGTCGGCAAGAGAATGACAATAGTCGCCGCCCGCCACCGGTTTGGCCACAAGGGAATTCATCTTGGCGGCGCTGAAACTCCCCACTTCATTGGTAATCAGTGTTGCAGGTATAGAAAGCCCTGCCTCGCGGGCGTAAGCCAGGCTTGCCGGTTTATTCGCGGCAACCTGGGAAATATTGCGATTGAAAATGCGGATTCCGGGCGCGGATAAAAGCCAGCCCATGAAGGTCTGGTACCAGGCAAGGGCCCGCGAATTTACCGCGGGCCGTGGATCTTTCATGCCGGCAAACACATCGTAACGGATGAAAGCTGCGCTGGGTTTGAGTTCGTGTCCAGAAAGGCGAGGAGCGCCTGCCGCCGGGTCCCAGCAAAATGCGGGACTTTCGCCGGAAGGCGTCTGCAATTTCAGCAGCTCAACTCCGGCTTTGGCCGCGGCATTTGCCAGGGCGTCAAGATTTGGATCATCCTCGCCCCCGGCGAGCAAAAGTGCCATGGCTGATCTGGATCTCGTGAAAGTTAGTAGGCCCCGAACGGTCCGGAAGCGCTCAACTCAACAGAAACGGATGGCGGAGCTTCCGCGCCCATTACCGCCGGCGTGGGATGCTCTTCGAGAAGATTGGTGGTTATGAATCTTGCTTCTTGACGAACCGCTGGAACGGTCTCCTGTTCTGTGATAGCCAAAGCGTTAAGATTTTTTTCTGTCATGTTTCACCTCAGGATTTTTTTGATGCAACAACAGTCTTATGCGGCCAGACGTTCACACAGAGACTGCAGACATGAGGCGTTAGTATAGAACAGTTCAGAAGCGAAAAAGAAATCCGGCAATTCCCGATTTGGCACAACATTAATCCCAAAAAGCAATACCGGCTACCGCGCAGCGAGCACGGCTCTTTTCGCGTAAACCTTCACAATCTCCCGCCGATACTCCGGCGTAAGCCCTGACGTCGTCAATGGCTTGGCCATCTTGGCTGCCAGTTCTCCCACGACCGCCGCCACATGCTCGTCAATCTGTTTTCCCACCAGCGCGTTCTCCGCGCCTTTCACCAGCAGCGGCGCAGGATTGACGGCCGTAATCGCTACCCGGGCATTCTCCACCGGTCCACCATTTTTCTTCAGCGCCACTGCCACGCCAGCCAGCGGATAGTCGATTGAGCCGCGAATGCGAAGCTTCATGTAGCTTCCTTTCCAGCCTGCGGATTCCTGCGGCAGAAAAACGCGTGTCAGCATTTCATTGCGCTCGATCTTCATGCGCGCATCGCCCACGTTGGTATAGAAATCTTTGAGCGCCACGCGTCGCAACCCGGACGGCCCCGCAATTTCCACTTCCGCAGCCAGGCACAGCAGCGCGGGAGGCGTGTCGCCGGAAAACGCCGCCCAGCAAAACTTGCCGCCCGGTGCCACGTGGCAGAGATCGCCATCTTTCTTAATGCAGAAGCCGCATGAGCGCCGCCACTGCAATGACTGGTTGTACCAGACGCAGCGCGTGTCCAGGCAGATGTTGCCGCCCAGCGTGCCCATGTTGCGCAAAATAGGCGAGGCCACCGTCATCGCCGCCTCATGCAGCACGCGGTAGCTACGCCGGATGAACTCTGAATCTTCAATCGCGGAAAGCGGCGTGAGCGCGCCAATCTCCACGCCTGCACCCGGACGCACGTGGATTCCCTGGATCTCTTCAATCCCGCGAATGTCCATCACATATCCCGGCGTAAACAGCTTCTGCTTCATCGATGGCAACAGGTCCGTGCCGCCGGCCAGGATCGCGAGTTCATTGCCGTGCCGCGCCAGGTAATCGACCGCCTGCCGCAGCGACCGTGGACGAAGAAATTTGAAGGTAGGAAGACTCATTAGCTTTTAAATCCACCACGGAGACACGGAGGCACGGAGAAAAACAAGGCAGCCGCAGATTTGCATTGATGAGCGCAGATCAGAACGAGAACTTCGTTTCCGCAAACTAAATCTTGCCCTTCCTATCTGCGTTGATCCGCGTAAATCAGCAGCAAATATTTTTGCCTTTCTCCATGTCTCGGTGCCTCCGTGGTAGGTGTTGTTCATTGCTCGTGTTGTGTACTCCGTCTCGACGGATCATCCGCATGCCTCTGCGGCCCTTTGCCTTTGAACCATAGTGATCCGCCGTGCTCGCGAAACGTCGTCGGCGTTACCGGATCATCTCCGCGCGTAATATCCAGCGCTTTCTTTTCGGAATGCTTCGCCTTAATCGCCGCCAGCACGCGCTCCGGAGTAAATGGCGCTTCGCGCAGCCGCACGCCAACCGCATCATAAATCGCGTTCGCGATTGCCGGAATCGTCGCCGCCAGAGAACCTTCGCTGGCTTCCTTCGCGCCGAACGGCCCTTCCGGATCAACCGACTCCACGATAATGCATTCCACTTCCGGCGACTCCGTGGCCGAAGGCGATTTGTACTCCAGCATCCCGGGATTCATCAGCAGGCCGTCTTTCCAGACCATTTCTTCCTGCATCGCTTGTCCCAACCCCATCCATACTGAGCCGATCACCTGCCCCTCGACCGACACCGGGTTCAGCGCGCGCCCACAATCATGCGCCGCCCAGACTTTATGGACAGTGACCTCGCCGGTCTCCTCGTCCACCGTTACCTCAGCCACCTGCGCTGAATACGAATACGCCGGCGACGGTCCAACGCCTGCGCCTTTGAACGCTCCGCCGCGCGCATCTTTGGGCGGCGCGTAAGATCCCGTGCCCGTAAGCGCGCCTGTGAAATCGATGGCCGAAACTACCGCTTCCTCAAAACTCATGCTGTCTTTGGGACCTTCTTCTTTACGCTTCTGCTGCAATGATCCACGCAGCGTCTGCCCCTCGACACGCCCGCTCACTTCTCTTACGCTGCCGCGCGGCGCATCAATCTTCTCCAGCATCTGCTCCGCATGAGCGCCATTTGTCGCCGGCTCCGCCGTTCCGCGCTTCCACACGCGATCATCGCGCATCATCACGTCTTCCAGGGCGCAGTTCATCTTCACTGCCGCCGCAGCTACAATCTTTTTCTTCACGTCCTGCGCTGACCGCAGTGACGCATTACCATTCATAAACGTCACGCGGCTGGAATACGATCCAATGTCGATTGGCGTCAGGTCGGTATCGGCGGCAATCACGCGAATCCGTCCCAGCCCGATGCCCAGCACCTCAGCCACAATCTGCGCCACCATCGTGTCTGATCCCTGGCCAATGTCTGACGCGCCGGTATACACCACTACGCCGCCATCGCGGTCAATCTTTATATTCACCGTGGAATGCGGCATGTCTGAACGAATAATGCTGTTGGCCGCGCCGCTCACGTAATGGCTGCATGCCATTCCCATGCCGCGCGCCGGAGGAAGCTGGCTGCGCCGCTCATGCCAGCCTGACCGCGTTATCACCTGGTCAATGCATTCCGGCAGGCCGTAACTCTGCACCCGCAGGTTGTTCACCGTGACACATGGCGGCTTCAGCAGGTTGATGCGCCGGATTTCCGCCGGATCAATATCCAGCTTCGCCGCAATCTCATCGAGCTGCGACTCAAACGCAAACCGCACGTTCACCGTGCCATGTCCGCGCATCGCGCCACAGGCCGGCTTGTTCGTCAGCACGCGATAGCCGTCATACTTAATATTCGGAATGTCATACAGCGCACCCAGCAGCGCGCCCGAATAAAGGATCGTCACAACGCCGTAAGAGCAGTACGCGCCGCCATCCTGAATCACCTTCGCCGCGACTGCAGTCAGGTGGCCATCTTTCTTCGCGCCGATCTTCATATCAATAATCGTGCGCGGCCGCCCGCGGTGCGCCCAGAAAACTTCTTCACGCGTGTAGGTAATCTTCACCGGAGCTTTGGCTTTACGCGCCGCCACCGCCGCAATGATCTCTAGCGGGATCACTTCGCTCTTGCCGCCAAACCCACCACCCACCAGCGGCTTGATCACGCGTATCTGCTGCATCGGCAGCTCCAGCACAATGGAGAGCTTGTGCTGCAGGTAATACGGCACCTGGGTTGACGACCACACCGTCAGCCGCCCCGGCTGCCCAGTCTGTGAATCAATTTCAAACGACGCCAGCGTGCAATGCGGCTCCATCGCGGCGTGTGTCACCTCTCCCGCAATGTACCGATGCTCCATCACCACGTCGGCCTCGGCAAAGCCCTTGTCCGGATCGCCAAACACATGGTGATAATCCTTTTCAATATTGTTGGGTCGCTGCGGATGAATCCAATCCTTCTCCGCTTTCATCGAGTCTTCCGGATCAAACCATGCCGGCAGCTGTTCATACTCGACTTCAATCAACTCCAGCGCGCGCTCCGCAATCGACTCCGATTCGGCCACCACGCACGCGACATTGTCGCCCACGTACCGCACTTTTTCGACGGCAAGCGCTGTCTCGTCATGCCCCACGGGCAGAATGCCATATTTGTTCGGCGCGTCGGGCCCCGTCACCACGCACACCACGCCGTCCACAGCTTCGGCCTTGGATATATCAATCTTCTTGATCCGCGCGTGCGGATACGGCGAATGCAGGATCTTGCCTGTCAGCATTCCTGGCAGGCTCAGGTCGTCAGCATACTTGCCCTGGCCCGTCGTCTTGCCCGCCGAATCGACGAGGGCGACGCGCTTTCCGATTACTGAGAATTCAGACATCTTTTACCCAATGACCTTTTTTCTAAAATCTCGAGCGTAGCGAGAGATCTCTATTGCCTGCCATCCGCGCTGATCATCATTGCACCTTGGACTTCCCTGATGCCCATCCATCAAGAAATCCCACTTCTCCGGCGGTCTCTTCGCGTGCATCACCAAATTCTATGGTGTTGCCAATTCTTTCATATGGAATTTCGAGAGCCCAGGCTTCAATCGCAGGACCACTCACTGTCAACATGATGCATTCTTGGGCTCCTTCAACCGCCAGCTTCCCGGGGTAGTACCCCTCAACATACTCCGGCCCAGCGTCATTGCTCCACAGAGCGTCATTGCACGTAATAATGGCAACAGCACCCATGTTCCTCGCGGCCTTAATCAATTCCGAATAAGCCTGCGGCTTCTCATCATGGTCAGCATAAGAGATCGAATAGCATTGGATCTGATTCGGTGTGACCGCAAAGGCTGTTGGAACAAGCTCACCATCGCGCTGCAAATTCTCTTTTGCGATTTCCAGCACTCCCAAGGCAAAATCCCTCAAGTCAAAATCCTTAGACCTGGGGACAGTCCACGCAACTTGTAGATCTTTGCTCATTAAGTCCTGTTAAATTCATTTCTCGCCATAGAGGCTCCCTCGCTTCACTCGGGATTTTTAAAAAAGTTCCTTTGCGCCCTTCGCGTCCTTTGTGGTGAACCGGTTTTCCGATCACCCGATCTTATGCGACTGCTCCGCCGCAATCGCCGCCTTGATTGCCTGGTACATCTGCGTATACCCGGTACAGCGGCACAAATTCCCGCTCAACGCATGCTTGATCTCTTCTTCGCTTGGTTCAGGATTGCGATCGAGCAGCGCCTTCACCGTGACCATGAATCCCGGCGTGCAGAAGCCGCATTGCGCGCCGCCCCAGTCGCCATAAGCTTTCTGGATCGCCGCCAGCGCGCCGTGATCGGCAATGCCTTCCACCGTCGTAATGTCCGGGCCGTCAGCTTCATCCGAAGCGCAGCTCATGGCCAGCATGGTGCAGCTCAGCGTGGGGACGCCATCCACCAGCACCGTACACGCCCCGCACGATGAGTCGTCACAACCGCGTTTTGAGCCGGTTAAGTCGAGCTCCTGGCGTAAAACGTCCAGCAGCAGTTCGCTCGGCTCTATCGCCAGCTCGTGCTTGCGCCCGTTTACGCGAAGTTCAATGAGTTCTTTTTTCATGAATCAGTTCTTTGGTTACGGCCCACGGCGCGTGTCAATTTCTATTGTATCGAACGTACGTTCGTTAAAGGTGGTTTAGGTTCATTCGGTGAGCGACTGGTGCATCCTTGAGTCGGCTATAATGCTGCGGTTATGCCAGCCGCCAAACCTGCAAAAAAGAAAATATCAACCGCAACCGTCAAGACCGCGAAGCCAAACTTCGCACCGGTTTTCACCGCGCTGCGCCAGCTTCTGGAGCGCCACCTCGGCTATCTGGCCGTCCAGACCGACAAGCCGGGAAACTACCACCTTGAAGCGCCTTCCATCCTCCATCGCAAAAAGCCGCTTTACTTTGCGGGCATACGGACGGGGAAAAATTACGTGAGCTTCCACTTACTGTATCTCTATTTCAATCCTGCGGCGATCAAAACCGTCCCTCCGGCTCTCAAAAAGCGCATGCAGGGCAAGGCCTGCTTTAACTTCACCACTGTCGACGAAGATTGCTTTGCCGAGCTTGGCCACCTGATCACCGACGGACTGAAAATATATAAGAGCGAAAAGTTCCAGCAGATGGTCCAGAAGATGCAGTAAGTCTCTATTGCTAGAAGCAATCAGCCAGTCTTTAGCAAACGTGCGTTGGCTCGCTTCCACTTTAGCTATTTGGGCTTCGCTGCGCCGGAATGATTTGCATTCTGCTGCGTTTTTCGTTCTTCGGGCTGGCTGCTTCTTTTGGCGGGATTCTGGCTCGACATTACATACAAAGCTTTTGCCACAAACGCATTGTTCTTCAGCTCTCCCGACCCGCTAATGTGGTCGCCAATCCTAATATCACGCGAGGTTAAGGGTTCGGAGCCCCACCGGAAGGATGTGTTCTGATCAAACCTTACTTCCTGCCTGATCTCCTTGGCCTGAACATTCCACCAGACGATCGTCAGCCCATCCGCACGGATCCTCTCCACTCTGCCATCAATGTGTTTTTTGCCCAAGTCTTCAGGATTTATCAGCACATCACTCGCGCTGAGAACGGTTGTGTGCAAAGAAACTCTTTTCGCCAGCAGAACGCCGTTCTGCATGTTTCCCTGGACAACAATGGTTTCGCCCACATGGATGGCGTCCAGCTTCATGGGTTCGATCTTGACCTGTTGCGGCGGCGTAGGCGTCAGCATCGAGGTGCGCTCGTTTACCTTAACATTGACCAAAACCTGATGATCCTCCTGAGGCACCGACATGGTGAAAGAATCCTTTTGTATGGCGGTCACCTTCCCCTGAAGAAAATAATCCCCCAGTTCCTGATTAGATCCGCTGTGCAGATGTGTGACTTGTGCCTGGGACGGCATGGATACGGCACCTGCCAATACCAGTACATGCAATGTCTTTTTCATGGGCACCTTTCCGCCATGTGCATTGTGACACACCTCAGCGCATCGATTCTTAATCCAGAGCCTGCAGTGATGGCTATGCTATGGAAGGAAAATCCTCGCATCTATTCCGCCATGAGAACAATCTAATTTTTTACATAGGTTTGGCCGTACGCTATCATGACGCATTGCTGATGATGTCTCCTTATGGAAATCATTGCGACCCGCGAATTCCTCGACTACTATGAAAAAGTCCGCCAGCGCACGTTGAAGGTCATCGCCTGCATCCCGCCGGAGAAATTTGACTGGCGCTATGCTGAAGGCAAATTCAGCTTTGCCGATATCATCCGCCATCTCGCCACCATCGAGCGTTATATGTACGCGGAAAACGTTCAGTTCAAGCCCAGCCGCTACCCCGGCCATGTCCCTGAGCTCGCCGATGGGCCGGAAAACGTGATGGCATTTTTCCACCGCATGCATCAGGAGTCGGTGGCCATCTTCAGTCGCCTGTCTGCCGATGACCTGCAGAAGAAGTGCGTTACTCCGGGCGGAACTCCCATCACGGTATGGAAGTGGTTGCGCGCCATGGTGGAGCATGAAGTCCATCATCGCTCCCAGATCTATACCTACCTGGGCATGCTGGGAATTCCCACGCCTCCTATTTACGGGCTCACGTCTGAAGAAGTGAAGGAGAGAAGCCGGCAGTAGAATTCAGTACTTGGGGATTTGGTTTTTTTGGCCATAAGCCCGGGACTGTATCGGTTCCGGAGGTTGCATTTGTCTTTTGACACAAAAGCCAAATACCAAATACTAAATACCAAGTACCGTTTTTGCTATGCCCATTGCCTATCTCACGATTGAACTGCGCATTGAAGGCGCGCACTCGCTCAAAGACAAGCGCCAGGTGGTGCGAAGCTTAAA
>Ga0070734_10001657_pt1 | contig 30882 bp, 22 predicted proteins | sample Coa_R1_8_FD_66444 | JGI IMG/M metagenome (GOLD analysis project Ga0070734, IMG submission 66444) | Surface soil microbial communities from Centralia Pennsylvania, which are recovering from an underground coalmine fire - Coalmine... | ecosystem: Environmental > Terrestrial > Soil > Unclassified ... | reverse complement strand
AAGCGGACAGATCATCCGTTAATTCGAGCGGACAGATCGTATGTTAACGACAATTTCCCTGACATCCCCTTGCACCCAGGCACCCCTTCGGTCATAATACGGGTCAGATCCCAAAAGCTGAGTAGGTTCGTCGACTGACAGGAGATTCCGGTTTGCGAAGCGTCCTGGTTGCCGCGTTGGCCTCGTGCACGGAGAGTCCTTTTAAATCTCAAGCCCGCCGCTTTTTGGGGGGCCTCTCCCGCGATGAACTCCAGTTCATCGCCGATTACTTGGGCGCCTCCATTCTCGATTCCACCGAGCCCGGAGCCGCCTCGCGGCCTGAACTGACCGAGCGCATCGCCGAGTTCCAACGCTGCCGCGCCGGCGCCGGCGCGGGCTCCAACTCGGACCTCGACCATAAGACCATCCTGCTGCTGGAATTCCTTTGCCGCAGCGGACTCGGCAAAGCCGCGGTCGCCGTCCGCGCCACTCACGCCTGACCCTCTACTTCGGCCAGACTCCCAGCAGCCGCCGCACCAGCACCAATTGCCCGGTGTGATACGCGTTGTGATCGGCGATCAGCAGCGCCTCTCGTAACAGCGTCTGCCCGTCTCCCCAGGGAAATTTCCGGTAAAGGTCCTGCTTCGGATCCCGAATCAGCCTCTGAAATTCCACCAGGTCTTTGCGGATCGCCTTCACCGACCGCGCCCAGTGGCTCTCTTTCTCCGGCGCCGGGCTGGCTGGCCAGTATCCTTCGGGCCACTTCGGAGACTCATGTTCCGCCGAAATGCTGAACCGCAAGATGTCCTCTTGCGCGATCCGCATGTGCTCCAGCAGTTCCCACGCCGAATACGGCAATCCCTTCGGCCGCACGCCCACGCGGTCCAGCGGAAATCCGCGCACGGCGCTGTCGAATGTCGCGTGCGCCTGCCCGCCCTCCAACAACTTGATCAGATGCTCGCGCAGCGCGCTGTCGTTTGCCATCACCCTCTACTGCACGATCCCGGCTCCCGCATGCGGTTCCAGCCGGATCTCGCCGAACGCGCTCTCGTATTGCGTGACGTTTTGCTGCAGCACGTTCAACAGCGCCTTGGCTTGCTGCGGACTTACGTAGATCGCTTGAAAATTGTGGATCGCCACGTTATCCGGAGCCGTCTGGTTCACCCGTCCGAACAGCAGCAGAAAATCCCATAGATTCACCCGGATCTGCACACTGTTGGCATAATTCTCACGATACTCGGGAGTGTTGATCAGCTGGATCTTGGGAGCAACGGGCTGCGTCATCTCTTCAGCGTAGCACCGGGTCGGGCGGACACCGCCTTTTGTGAGAATCAAAAATCTTTACGTTTTTGGTACAACCGTTGCACCGAATCCGGCGTCGGATTAATTGAGGCGTCAGTTATGAGAGCTTTCATGGAAAATCATACGATGGGACAGGTCCACTGTCCGATGTGCACCCATACCGTACCGGCTGACATCGATCTGAAAGGCAGGCGCCCCCGGGTTACGGCCGGCCAACGGTGTCCCCGCTGCGGTGCTTCGCTGGATGTGGCTGTGATAGTACAGGTCCCGGAGGCCGCCTAGTACGCGCGTCCGGCCCCGGGGTTGTCCCGGAGTCATGTTTCTGTCATAGTGTTTAAAGAATCCAGGCAAATGATGCGACGGAAGGCCCAACCCAAAACGGAACCGGTGATTTCCGCCGAGATTTTGGCTCACGCCAAGCTCTCGATTTCGCCAGACCGCCTCAAAAAGGTATCGAAATGTACCGTTTGCGGCGCTGAAACACTGAGCGTCGGCGAGGAAATCCTGTGTTGGGTTTGCCGCCGGCTCAAAGTCAGCGCCTGGCGCGACATCGAACAACAAATGCCCGCCCAGGAGTAAGCCGGGCTACGTTTACCTCCGTTCCCGGTCTGGGGCGCCGCGTCGCTACTCTAACGCCTCCGCCAGTTCTTCCCATTCCTGCATCAATTTCTCTAATTGTGTCCGACGCGTTTCCAGCAGCCCGCTGACCCGCCGCGTCTCCTCGGCACTGACGAAATTGGCAAGTGATGACTCATGGTCGGCAATTTCTGTCTCCAGCCGCGCCACCTCTTTCTCCACCGTCTGGCGCCGCTCCTGCATCTGCCGCAGCTTGATCGGGTTCACCCGCCTGTCCGGGATCTTCGCCGCGGTTTTCCCGTTGCTCGCGTGCGTAACTTCGGTGACGCTCACAGACGCCGGCCCTCCCCCCTGCTTGCGCCAGAGGTAGTCTTCGTAATTGCCCGGATACACCGTCACCTGGCCCTCTTCGATCTCGAAGACGCGCGTGGCCAGCCGGTCGATGAAGTACCGGTCATGCGAGACGAACACTACCGTGCCCGTGTATTCCTGCAGCGCCGTCAACAGCACGTCTTTGGCGCGCATGTCCAGATGGTTCGTAGGCTCGTCCAGCAGTAGAAAATTAGAGGGCATCAGCAGCATCCGCGCCAGTGCATAGCGGTTGCGCTCGCCGCCCGAAAGCACGCCGATCGTCTTGAACACGTCGTCTTCCGAGAACAGGAAACAGCCCAGAATATTCCGCAGCTCCGTATTGGTCGCCCGCGGCGCCACCGTGCCGATATCGTCCAGCAGCCGCGCCGTCGCATCCAGCTCCTTGTATTGATCCTGCGCGAAATAATCCGGCTCGGCATTGTGCCCCAGCGTATAAGAGCCGCTCGTCACCGGCTCGGCGCCCGCCAGAATCTTGATCAGCGTCGATTTGCCCGCCCCGTTTACACCCACTAGCGCCACCCGGTCTCCCCGTTCGATGATGAACTTCGCGCCCGAAAAAACCAGATGGTCGCCGTAACTTTTCGCGACGTCATGAAACTCCGCCACCACGCGCCCGCTCGCCTTCGGCTGCGGAAACCGGAAGTGGATCGCCTTTTCTTCCGGCGGAATCTCGATTCTTTCGATCCGCTCCAGTTCCTTGATCCGGCTTTGTACCTGCTTGGCTTTCGTCGCCTGATACCGGAACCGGTTGATGAATGCTTCGAGCTGCTTGATCCGGTCCTGCTGATTTTGATACGCCGACTGCAGCTGTGTAAACCGCTCTGCTTTCTGCTGCTCGTACCGCGTGTAGCCGCCGGTGTAGAAGTTCAGCCCTTTGTTCCACAATTCCAGGATTTTGCGCACCGTCACATCCAGGAAGTAGCGGTCGTGCGAAACCAAAACGATCGCGTGCGGGTACGACTCCAGATATCCTTCCAGCCAGTTGCGCGCTTCCAGGTCGAGGTGATTGGTCGGCTCGTCCAGTAGCAGCAGGTTCGGCTTCTCGAGCAGCAGCTTGGCCAGCGCGATGCGCATTTGCCAGCCGCCCGAAAATTCTTCGGTCCGCCGCTTCCAGTCGCGCTGCGCAAATCCAAGCCCTGAAAGCACGGCCCCGACTTGCGCCTCCAGCGCATATCCATCGTGCGCACGGAACTCACTTTCCGCGCGGTGAAACCGCTCCGCCACCTGCGCGTATTCGGCGCCGGCCGGATCCAGTTCCGCCATCCGATGCGTCAGTTGTTCCTGCTCCTGCTCCAGCGCGCGGATGTTCGCGAATACCGTCATGCATTCGGCGAATACACTTCGCCCCGACAGCGAGAGCCCTTCCTGCGGCAGATACCCAATGCTCAGGCCCTTCTGGGTCGTAAGCGTGCCGGAATCGAGCCCCTCCATCCCCGCCAGCACCTTCAACAGCGACGATTTCCCTGTACCGTTCGCGCCCACAATGCCGGTACGCTCGTTCGGCGTTACCAGCCAGTCGGCATCTTGAAAAAGGATTTTGGGGCCATAGCGTTTCCCCGCCCCGGTGAGCTGGATCATGGAGTCTTTGCTTCTATTTTAGCGAGTAATGCCGGCCGACTCGGCCCGTACCTGGCTTGAGGGCCGGCAACCCCCGGGTTATGAAGAAAATCGGTCCCGGGCTGCGGGGCCCGACGCGTCCGCAGGCCCGGGGACCGGACAGGGGGAGAAGGTCTCTGGACACCTGTCACTTATATAGACGCGCAAACCGCCTCCCCGGTCACAGCCAGTATTGATGGGCCCCCCGTGCGATTACATAAACGCCGAGCGCGGCATTGGTAACCGCGTGCGCCAGGATGCAGTCCGCGAGGCTCCGGCTGCGGATCATCCACCAGTTGTAGGCAATTCCGGCCAGCAGCCCCACCTCCCAATACGGCCCATGCTCGCTGGCAAACAGCACAGCCACAACCCAGAAGGCAGCCGGACGATATGTGCCAAGTGGCACTTTCCGGAAATCCCTGTTATCGATCAGCCAGCGCATCAGCCAGCCCCGCCAGAATAGCTCCTCGACCACCGGCACCAGCCCGGCAGTGGTCAGCATCCGCACCATCAGGAAGCGCCGGTCGTGCTGGAGCTCCGGCGCGAGCCCGCTTACGGCGCGTCCCATCATTGAATTCTCAAAAAGCCAGTGGTGTCGATAATGGAACAGCAGGTCGGGCCCGATCCACACCGCGAACACCGCGAGCCCTAGCGCGATGCTCGCCGCGGCGCACGCGGGCCGAAGCTCGACAAAGGGCCGCGACCAGATCAGGATTACCGCCAGCACGATCGCCAACCGCGCCGCATGCTCCGCCGGGGGCGCCGCCGGAAGAACCCGGCCGATCGCCAGCAAGCTCACATAAACCAGGAACGGAGCTATGTAACCCGCAGTGGCGCTGGCCGAGCCGCCGCCGGAGGGAGCGGTCCCGGGCCCAACCACGCGCTCAGCGGCTCCGTCGCGGAGAGTTGTTCGCCGCCGGCGCCGGCGGCCGCGCGTTGATCACCGGGATCAGCGTGTTTCGCGATGCCTGCGGCTGCGGGCCCGAGCGCGCCACCAGTTCGCGGTTCAGCGTGGCGACGAATTCCTGGATCTGCATCTGCATCTCGCCCATTTTCTCGCGCATGTTCAGGATGATCTCGACCCCTGCCAGGTTCACCCCCAGGTCGCGCGTCAGGTGCAGGATTACCTCGAGCCGCTCCAGATCGTCTTCGGTGTATAGCCGCGTATTACCTTCGCTGCGCGACGGTTTCAGCAGCCCTTCCCGCTCGTATAGCCGCAACGTCTGCGGATGAATCTCGTACTGCTCCGCCACCGAAGAAATCATGAACGCCGCTTTGGATTTCGCTCGACCCATGGCTATACCTTGGACCACATTTCGCCCCGCGGATCCTCCGGATGCAGCTTCGCCATCTTGCGCAACAGCTCGCGGGTCTCTTCATCGCGCGGCTCGGGCGCCTCGATCGCGACTTCCACAATCTGATCGCCGCGCTGGCCGCTCCGTTGATTGCCGACTCCCTTTTCCCGCAGCCGGAAGCGCTGCCCGTTCTTCGTCCCCTGTGGGATCTTCAGCAGCGTCCGCCCGTCGATGGTCGGCACTTCAATCTTGGCTCCGAGCGCCGCCTCCCACACCGTCACCGGGACCTTGATTTCGATGTTGTCGCCTTCGCGATGAAAAAACGGATGCTCTTCCACCCGCGTCGTGATGTAGAGGTCTCCCGGCGGCGCGCCCTGCGTTCCTGCATTGCCTTTGCCCGGCACCCGTAGCCGTGAACCGTTCCGCGCCCCCGGCGGAATCCGCACTTCCACCATTTCGGTGCGCGTCACCCGGCCGTCGCCCCCGCAAGTCGGGCACGCGTTTCGCAGCTTCCCGGAACCGCCGCAGCGCGGGCACGTCAGGTTGAACTTCATTGCTCCGGCCATCTGTGCCACGTTGCCGGTGCCCTTGCACTGCGGGCATTGGACTTCGCCCGACCCGGTCGAACCGGATCCATGGCAGGTTCCGCAGATTTCGTAGCGCGAGATGTTCAGCCGCGCCTGCGTCCCGCGGATGGCCTGCCAGAAATCGATGTCCATCACATATTCGAGGTCCCCGCCCTTCTCCGGCTCGGCCTGCGGCGCTGCGCGCCCCCCGAAGAATTGCGAAAAAATATCCCGGAACCCGGCGCCCCCGCCCGGCCCCGTCTCCGTCCGCCGGCCGCCTTGAGCTCCGCCCGCCGCGCCCGACATGAAATCGGAGAAATCGAACCCCCCGAAATCCATCGTCGGGCCGCCGGGCCCCGGACCGCTCGGTCCCGCCCCGGCATACCCGTTATCCGAGTAAACGCCGAATTGATCGTACATCTGGCGCTTCTTGGCGTCGCTCAGAACGTCATACGCTTCCTGGACGTTTTTGAAACGTTCTTCCGCTGCTTTGTCACCCGGATTCAAATCCGGGTGATACTTGCGCGCAAGCCGCCGGTACGCTTTGCGGATTTCCTCGGCCGCGGCTTTGCGCGGAACGCCTAAGGTTTCGTAGTAATCGTGTTTAGGGGCCGCTGGCATGGAAAAAAGAGCGCGCCGGAAGCCCTCCCCGGGCCTCCGGCCGTCCTACCTACTTACTTTTTGTCATCGACGTCCACAAACTCGGCGTCGACTACGTTGTCTTTCCCGTCCTTCTTGCCTTCTTCGCCCGGTTTGCCTCCATCGCTCGGAGGCGTCGGGCCGCCCGGCTGGGACGAAGCCGCTTTGTACATCGCTTCGGCCAGTTTGTGGCTGGCCGCGGTCAACCGGTCCGTGGTCGCGTTGATGCGATCGGGATCGTTTTCCTGAATCGCTTTCTTGGTTTCGGCCAGCGCTTCTTCAATCTCCTTCGCCTCGGCATCGCTGATCTTGCTGCGATGCTCCTTCAACGTCTTTTCCACGTTGTACACCATGGCGTCGGCCTTGTTCTTGGCCTCGATCGTGTCGCGCTGCTTACGGTCATCCGCGGCATGGCTCTCGGCGTCTTTCGCCATCTTCTCGACTTCGTCTTTAGACAGGCCCGACGAGCTCGTGATCGTGATCTTCTGCTCGTTATTGGTCGCACGGTCCTTCGCCGTTACGTTCAGAATCCCGTTGGCGTCGATATCGAACGTCACTTCGATCTGCGGCACGCCGCGCGGCGCCGGCGGAATGTTGCCGAGCTGAAAGACGCCCAGCAGCCGGTTGTCCCGCGCCATTGCGCGCTCGCCCTGGTAGACCTTGATCTCCACTGAGGGCTGGCTGTCTGCCGCCGTCGAGAAGACCTCGCTCTTGCGCGTCGGAATCGTCGTGTTGCGCTCGATCAGCTTGGTGAACACCCCGCCCAGCGTTTCGATTCCCAGCGATAACGGCGTCACGTCGAGCAGCAGCACGTCTTTGACTTCGCCGCCCAGCACGCCGCCCTGTACCGCCGCGCCCACCGCCACCACTTCGTCCGGATTTACACCCTTGTGCGGCTCCTTGCCGAACAGGTCGCGAACAATCTGCTGGATGCGGGGCATGCGCGTCTGCCCGCCCACCAGCACCACTTCGTCGATCTGCGACGGGTTGCTGATCCCCGCGTCTTGCATGGCCTGCTTGCACGGACCCACCGAACGCTGGATGATATCTTCCACCATCTGCTCGAACCGCGCCCGCGTCAGCTTCATCTGCAGGTGCTTCGGCCCGCTGGCATCGGCAGTGATGAACGGCAGGTTGATCTCCGCTTCGAGCAGCGTCGACAGCTCCATCTTCGCTTTCTCGGCGGCCTCTTTCAGCCGCTGCAGCGCCATCTGGTCTTTCGAAAGATCGATGCCGTTCTCTTTCTTGAATTCGGAGACGATCCAGTCGATTACCCGCTGGTCGATGTTGTCGCCGCCCAGGTGCGTGTCGCCATTGGTCGACTTCACCTCCACCACACCTTCGCCTACTTCCAGGATCGAAATATCGAAGGTGCCGCCGCCGAAGTCGTACACCGCGATCGTCTCGTTCTTCTTCTTGTCCAGCCCGTACGCCAGCGCCGCCGCCGTCGGCTCGTTGATAATGCGCATGACTTCCAGGCCCGCGATCTTGCCCGCGTCCTTGGTCGCTTGCCGCTGCGCATCGTTGAAGTAGGCCGGCACCGTGATCACCGCCTGCGTGATCTTGCCGCCCGTGTACGCCTCGGCCGCCTCTTTCAACTTCGTCAGGATCATGGCCGAGATCTCCGGCGGCGAATATTTCTTGCCGCTGATATCCACCCGGGCATCCCCGTTGTCGCCGCGCACCACTTTGTAGGGCACCATCTTCATTTCTTCGCTCACTTCGTCATAGCGGCGCCCCATAAACCGCTTGATCGAGAAAACCGTATTTTCCGGATTCGTGATTGCCTGGCGCTTCGCCACCTGTCCGACCAGGCGTTCTCCACTCTTGGTAAATGCCACCACCGACGGCGTCGTCCGCGCCCCTTCCTGGTTGGCGATTACGGTGGGCTGGCCACCCTCCATTACGGCCACGACGGAGTTGGTGGTCCCCAAGTCAATACCGATGATCTTTGCCATAACTTTCAAATCCTCGCATTTGTCGAGATTTACGATTGCGGCCCAGCCGGGGAGGATCCCGACGGCTTAGTACAAACCCATTATCAAACCTTAGTCGAATATTGTCAAGTTTTTATAAATCATTTACTGTCAACCTGATAGGGCTGCGTTGGCGCGCTCCAGCAGCACCGTGACCAAACCCGGATGCCCCTCCAACGGCGGCGCCACCCGGACCTCGACCCCCGCGTGCGTCCCCTGAATGTCCGCTATCAGCTTGGGCAAGTCTCGTTCCATGTGAAGTCCCAAGGTCAGAAAATACGGGATTACGACAATCCGGTTTACGCCTGCGCGGACCAGGGCCTCGGCAGCCCCGGCCAGATCCGGCCGGCCGAACTCCAGGAATGCCGCACCGACATGGCGAAACGAACCCAATCGCGCCACGTCGCGGGCCGCGGCACGTACCCCTTCGTTGGCCGCTTCGACGCGCGATCCGTGCGCGAACAGAATCAGGCCCGCTTGCGTCTTGCTCATGGCTCCCGCACTCAGTGTAGCGCGCGATTTTTTTGGAATATCCCGCACACGCCGCGATTGTGCCGTGTTTCCAAGCACGTACTGTACTCTTCCAGGACTGTTTTCGCTGCGATAGTCAGTGGTCCACTGCAGCAAGGAGGAAATCTATGCAGTTGAAGATCACGGTGGCCGTGTTACTTGTGCTGATGCTGATTGTGCTGGTCCCCGCGGCGAGTGCAGATTCGATTCGCGCGCCCAACCAGCCGGGCTTCGACGTGGCGAGCGCGATTACCTCGTCGCTACACAATGGGACTGCACCTCAATCCCTGACCTTTCACCCGGATCGGGATCACGATCCCGACCCTGTCCCGGAACCAGGCTCGATCGTTCCGCTGGTTCTCCTGGCAGCCGGCGCGTTCTTATTACGCCGGCGCCTGACTCCGATTCGTTAATCCGACGTTCCATTCTGCATTCGGGCCCGGCGTTTCCGCTGGGCTCGATGCCGCCGCATCTCGTCAGTTCGGAAGCACGTCTTTAAAGCGCTTCCGATCTTCGATCGCCTGCTCTTCCTGCTGCTGTTGTTCCAGTTCGGCGATGAACGCCTGCTCGAGCCGGTTCAGAATCCGCGGCAGACCGTACGGATCGACAAACCGGCGCGCGCTGTACGCCTTTCCGGGCTGAAACTTCGCCAGCAGCCCGAACTGGCCTGCGTGCGAGGTGAGGTAAATGTCGCACGGCAGCTGCCGCAACACTTCGAAAGTTCGCGCGTAATCGTCCACAATGCCCGGGTACTTCGGATTCTTAATCAGTACCGTTCCTTCATTAAGATTGGGAAGATTCGCAATAAGCACGCTATACTCGCGGCCGCTTTCCGCGATAGTCATGCTGTAGCTCGTGCTGCCCTTGGTATGCCCCGGAGTCCAATGCGCCGTCAGTGTCGATCCGCCCAGCTCGATTTTGTCGCCATCCCTGAAGGTCTGGTCCACCTTGACCGGCGGAAACCAGCCCGCGCTGCCGAACAGGTAGTCGGTCTTCCCGCCGGTTTCCAGCAGTTCGGCTTCCTGCTCGATCGCCATCATGCGTGCGCCGCTCAGTCGCTTGATGGTCGCCATCGCCGCCACGTGGTCGCTATGCGCATGCGTCGCCAGCAGAATCTTGAGATCCGCGAAACGAAACCCCAGGCTCTTCATCCGGTCGCGAATCTCCTTGACCGAATATTCGAAACCGGAGTTGATCAGAATATCGCCCTTCGGCGTCACCACCAGGTACGCAGCCAGATCCGTGTCCCCGACATAATACAAGTTGCCGATGATCCGCACTGCGGGAAAAGTCGCCTGCGCAAATCCGGCAAGCGGCAGCAACGCAGCCAAAACGGCCCGGCGCAGAATAGTGTTTACGCGCGCTCGAGCGCGATCGTGTAATCGTACCATTCGACGATCTTGCCCTCCTTCACAAAAAACACGCCGACGCCATGCCACCGCTTCAGCGGTCCGCCTGTGAAGTGATCGATGCGCTCGTTAAACACCATCGGCCCTTTGGCCAGCGTATCGAGCACCTCGAACCGCTCGACCCGCTCGAGAAGTAGGCGCCATTTTCGGCGAAGAACGACATCAGCTTCTCCAAATCGTGGTTGGGCCAGGCCGCGCAAAACGCAGTCACCATCTCCACGTTTGCTCTTTCCGAAGGCGTCCACTCAGCGCCCTTCGCACCGCGCGGAAATGCGAATAGCGCACCGATTCCCGCGCTGCCTGCCGCGATCATCTTCCGGCGCGCCACGTCCCGTGACTTGGATCCATTCATAGACGTATCGTACCGCTGGCGCCGTTCTCCATACTGAGATATGATCTCTTATTAGAGATGAACTCGCCAGCCGAAACCATCGCGGTCGAGCGCCGCATCGCCCAACGCCTCGCCGCCCTCCGCTCCGGGCGCGAGTGGTCCCTCGACACTCTCGCCGAGCGCACCGGCATCAGCCGCGCCACCCTCTCTCGCATCGAACGCGGCGAGTTGAGCCCCACCGCCAACATGCTCGGACAGCTCTGCGCCGCTTACGGCTGGACACTCTCCCGTCTGATTGCCGAAGCCGAAACCCAGCCGCTCAGCCTGGTTGCGGCCGCCGATCAGGTGACCTGGCAGGACCCCGCATCGCGCTACGTGCGCCGGGCCATCTCGCCTCCCGGCCCCGGCCTTCGTGGCGAGATGGTGGAAGTACGCTTCCCGCCCGGGCAATCCGTAGCCTTTGAAGCTTCTCCGATTCCGGGTCTCGAGCACCATCTCTGGATGCTCGAAGGCGCGCTCTCGCTGACGGTCGACGGCAAATGCTTCCGGCTTCGCGCCGGCGATTGTCTGCGCTATGTCCTGAACGGGCCGACCCGCTTCGAGTGCGTCGGCAAACGCCCCGCGCGGTACGTGGTCGCGATGGTGCACCCATGAGAAAGGTGGCAGATCCAATGACCGGCTTCGTCATAACCGAATGGCTGTGCCAGCAAGCACATTCGTCCAACGACCTGCAGATGCTCGCCGAGATGCTACATGCCTCGGTCGCGGCCGGCGCCAGCATCAGTTTCGTGCAGCCCTTTTCGATCGAAGACGCGCGCGCGTTTTGGCGTGATTCCGTCTTGCCCGAACTCCGCAAGGGCCGCCGCCGGATGCTGGTTGCGCGCGACAGCGAAGAAATCATCGGCACCGTGCAACTCGTCCCCGCCCTCCCGCCCAACCAGCGCCACCGGGCCGACATCATCAAGCTCATGGTGCATCCGCGAGCGCGCCGTCGCGGCATCGCACGGGCTCTGATGCGCGCCGTCGAAGAACTCGCGCGCGCCGAAGGCCGCACCCTTCTGACCCTGGACACCCGTACCGGCGACGCCGGCGAGCCCCTCTATCGCTCGTTGGGCTATGTCACCGTCGGCGTGATCCCGCGCTACTCCCGCGCCGTCGACTCGCCCGCCCTCGAGGCCGCTACTTTTTTGTACAAGGAGCTGCCGTAACGAGTGAGCGCCAGCGCTAGGATAGGGAGATGGCGCAGGCGCTGCGATTTGAATGCCAACCCGGTTGCACGGAGTGCTGTACGCAGCGCGGATTTGTCTGGCTGACCGAAGCCGACCTCGTGCGCGCCGCCGAATTCCTCAGCATGACACCGGCGGCCTTCGAGCGCCGCTATATCTATCGCACCAGCCGGCGGCTGCGTCTCCGCGTTCCGCGGGACGCGCGCTGCCACTTCCTGCGGGACGGAGGATGTTCCATCCATCCCGCGAAGCCTACCCAGTGCCGCATCTTTCCGTTTTGGCCGGAGCTGGTAGACAGCCGGCGCGAATGGAAAAAGGCCGCGCGCTATTGTCCCGGCTTAGACAAAGGCCCGCTAATCCAGATCGAGTCCGCGCGGGCGCAGGCTCAGCAAATGCGGGAGGCCTATCCGGCCATGTACGAGTGAGGGGGACCAGCTTATGGAATCGCTTTCCGGAAAAATTGCAGCGGTTACGGGTGGTACGCGCGGCATCGGGCGCGCCATCGTCGAACGTCTCTTGCGCGAGGGGGCATCCGTCGCCTTTTGCGGCCGCACCAAGGAGTCGGTCGACCGCGCCGCGTCGGAACTGCGCGGCGCCGGCAAGACTTTCGGGTGTGCCGCCGACGTCAGCCGCCTCGACCAGGCGCGCTCCTTCTTCCAGGCGATCGACGGCGCCTTCGGCGGCCTCGATATCCTGGTCAACAACGCCGGCATTGGCGTGTTCCGCAAAGTCGGCGAGATGACGCCGGAGGACTGGCACCGCAATATCGATCTCAACCTCAACGGCGCTTTCTATTGCGCGCACGAGGCGCTCGCTCGGTTCCGCGCCCGTGGCGGCGGTTACGTCGTGAATATTTCCAGCCTCGCCGGTAAGAACCCCTTCACCACCGGCGCCGCCTACAACGCCTCCAAGTTTGCCTTGAACGGCTTCAGCGAAGCCCTGATGCTCGATCACCGCTACGACAACGTTCGCGTCACCTCCATCATGCCCGGCAGCGTCGATACCCGGTTCGGCGGCGGCCCAGCAGACCGCACGGGCGACACCGGCTGGATGATCGCGCCCGAAGATGTCGCCGAGGCCGTGGCGCTGGTGTTGCGCATGCCCGCGAGGACCATGATCAGCGCCCTCGAAATACGCCCGTCGCGTCCGAAAAAGGGCGGCTAGTTTGATACAATTCAGCTGGCCGGTGCAACCTCCCGCGGAAAAACAGAATTCGACCTTGATGCGCGCGATGTTCCACACCATCGCGCCCCGCTACGATTTCATCACACGCGCCTTTTCTTACGGCATGGACGGCCGCTGGAAGCAAAGCGGCGTCGAGCGCGCCCGCCTCCCGCAACTCCCAGTGGTGCTCGATCTCGCCTCGGGAACCGGCGATTTCTGCGAACTCGTCCGCCGCCATCGCCCGGGCGCTACCACCGTGGCCGTCGATCTCACCGAGCGCATGCTGCAGCTCGCGCGCCGCCGCGGCATTCCCCACACCGTCTGCGCCGATGCCGGCCGGCTCCCCTTCCCCGATCATTCTTTCGACTGCGTCTTCATCGGCTACGGCCTCCGCAATTTCTCCAGCCTTCCGGCCGCCCTGGCTGAAATCGAGCGCGTCACGCGCGCCGGCGGCCTGCTTGTCAGCCTCGATTTTTTTCTGCCGGCCAACACGGTCCTGCGCAGCCTCTACCTCGCCTACCTTTATGCGCAGGGCGCGTTTTGGGGACTCCTCCTGCACGGCCGGCCGCGCGTTTACACCTACATTCCCGATTCGCTCCGCAGCTTTGTCTCGATCGACGATTTTTCCTCCATGCTGCGCAAGAAGGGGTATAGCCAGGTGCGCACCCGCAGTTTCATTCTTGGCGGCATCGGTCTGCATTGGGCCGAAAAGCAATGAGCCCGCCATGACGGTCCGCCGATGACCGCCCGGCTGCGCGCCTCCGACTACCGGTTCATCGCGGTCTGCCTCGCACTGCTTGCAGCGAGCATTTGGTTTTCCACCCGCTACTTTTATCTGGCCTTCCCGGAGGCCTCCATCGATTTCCGCGTCGGACGGGGGGAAGCGCGCACTGCCGCGGAGAGCTTTCTCTCCGGTCACAATTATGTGGTCGTGGGTTACCGCACTGCCGCCAGCTTCGATTTTGACGACGATGCGAAAACCTTCCTCGAGCGCGAGGTCGGCCTCGCGCGCGCCAACCGCATCATGGGCTCCCAGGTGCGCTTGTGGCGCTGGTCCTATCGCTGGTTCCGCCCGCTCCAGAAGGAAGAATTTCGCGTCGACATCACACCCCTCGGCCAGCTCGCCGGCTTCGAGCACCTGATCCAGGAGGATGCCGCCCGCCCCTCTTTATCCGACGACCAGGCGCGCGCCGCCGCCGAACAGTTCCTACGCGACGGCTTGAAACGCGATCCCGCTTCGCTGGATTTCGTCGAGACCTCCTCCGTGACGCGGCGCGCCCGCGCTGACCGCGTCTTCACCTGGAAGGAGCGCGACTTCGACCTCAACGGCGCCACCTACCGCCTGCAAGTCACTCTGCTGGGCAATGAAGTCGGCGGCTATCGTGAGTACCTCAAAATCCCCGAGCAGTGGACGCGCGATTATCAGCGCCTGCGCTCCAAGAACGATGTTGCGCAGTACGCCGATACCGTGGTGGTCCTCGCGCTGGCGATCGGAATGATCGTGGTCATCATCCTTCGCATCCGCCGCCACGATATCCGATGGCGGCTCGCGGCGCGCGTCGGCATCCTCGCCATGGTGCTCTCGCTATGCGCTTCCGCCAACCAGTTCCCGCTCCAGGAATTCGGCTATCCAACCACCGATTCCTACGGCAGCTTTCTTTCCCGCCAGGCGCTGCAGGCCTTGCTCACCGCGCTCGGCGCCGGGGGGCTGCTGTTCCTCATCACCGCCGCCGCCGAGCCTCTCTACCGCGAATTCCTGGGCAACCGGATCGCACTCGGCAACCTGTTCCGCGTGCGCGGCCTGCGCACCAGATCCTTCCTGCTCGGCTCCGTCCTCGGCCTCTCGCTGTGCGGCATCTTCATCGCCTACCAGACCGCGTTTTACATCGTGGCCTTCCGCTTGGGCGCCTGGTCGCCCGCTGATGTCCCATACAGCGATCTGCTCAACACGCGTTTTCCGTGGGCCTACGTTCTATTCGGCGGATTTCTACCGGCTGTCTCCGAAGAATTCCTGTTCCGGATGTTCGCGATCCCGTTCCTGCGGAAACTCGTGCGCCTACTGCCGCTGGCCGTGGTCCTGGCCGGTTTTATCTGGGGGTTCGGCCATGCGGGTTATCCGCAGCAGCCGTTCTACATTCGCGGCGTGGAGGTTGGCATCGGCGGCGTGGCGCTCGGACTGATCATGCTGCGCTGGGGAATCCTGCCAACCTTGGTCTGGCACTACTCCGTCGATGCCATGTACACCGCCATGCTGCTCTTGCGTTCGCAGAGCCTGTATTACCGGCTCACCGGCGCGGCCAGCGCTGGAATCATGGTGCTCCCGGTAATCTTCGCCTTGATCGCGTACTGGCGGCGCGGCGGATTCGAGCCTGAAGCCGGTTTAACCAACGCGGAAGACGCCGCCGTTGCCGAGATCCCTCCTCCCCCGGCGCCGCGCCCGAAGGCCGCGGAAATCACCTACCGGCCGCTGGGTGCGCGCGCGCGCGTTCTGGCTCTTGTGCTCTTTGCCGCGGGGCTTCTCAGTATACTCGTACCGATCCCGCGCTTCGGGGAAGCACCTAATTTTCAAATCGGCAAGGAGCGGGCGGGAGCCGCTGCCGGCGCATTCGCGCGCGCCCAAGGCCTGGCTCCCGACACGTTCCGCCACGTCACCTATCCCGACGCGCACTGGAGCGGCGAAGACAGCCTCGCCGGCAAATATTTTCTCGAGCGCGGCTCGATTTCAACCGCTTCTTCTCTCTTTGAGCGCAACCGGCCGCTCCGCCACTGGGTGACGCGCTATTTTCGTTCGCTCGATCGCGAGGAGTTGCTGGTGTCCGTCCATCCCGAAAACGGCAAGGTTCTGGGTTTCGCGCACACGCTTCCTGAAGATCGCCCCGGCGACGATCTGATGCCCGATGCTGCGCGCGAGATCGCTGCGCGCTTCGCCGGCGCGCAAGGGGCTGACCTCGGCGCGATGGACCTGAAAGAAAGCACATCGGAGAAAAAGAAGGCGCGCCGAGACTACCTGCTGGTCTGGGAAGCCCGTCCCGGCGATCCGCGGAATCTCGGCGAAGCCCGCTACCGCATCGAAATCGGGGTGGCCGGCGACCGCGCTTCCTCCTGGCGGTCGTATTGGAAGCTTCCGGAGAGTTTCAGCCGGGCGCGCGAACGCCGCAGCGCCCTCTCGATCATCGTCCTCGCGTTGACTATGGCTGGAATTGCCGCGGGCATTGTGTACGGCATCTGGCTGATGATCGATAACATTCGCCATGGCGTGGTCCCGTGGGGCAATGTCATCCGGCTGGCGGCGCCCGCGGCGGTGCTCGCGGCCGCCGGGCCCCTGCTCTCTCTTTCGCTGCTTCTCAAGCAGTACGACACCGCGATTCCCTTGCCCACCTATGAAGCTCTGGCCTACACCAGTATCGCCGTCTCCGTCGTGCTTGGATTCTTGTTGCTGGCGGCGGCCGCGGCTTTTGTGCTCTCGTTTTATCCGCAAGCTCTCGCCATCTGGCGCGCCAAAAACCGCAGCCGGCTCGGGTTGGATGCGGCCGTCGCCGCGCTTGCCGCGGCCGGTCTGGCGCTCTTACTCAGTCAGATGGAGGATTGGCTGATGAGCCGCTTCCCCGCGCAGGCGCTGTATTCGATCGGCGTCTCCAACCAGGTCGCCAGCGCCGCCCCCGCTGTGTCGGCGGTCGCCGGAGCCGTGCGAACGCTGCTGATTTCCGCGGCCGTGCTGACGCTATTGGCACTCATCGTCCGGCGCGCGCCGGGCTGGATGCTGCCACTGCTGGCCTTGCTCGCGTTATTTGTAAACGTGCCCTCGGGGGTGCGCACCGGCGGAGAGTTCGCGCTGGCCTATGGAATCGCGCTGCTGTGGGCCGGCGGCGCGGGGCTGTTTTGTTTTGCGTTCGCGCGCGCCAACTACCTGGCCTATGGCCTGGTCTTCTGGATTCTCGCGCTGCGCCCCGCCGCCTCGGAGCTTCTGGCAACGGGCAATCCCGCGCTAAAAGCCCACGGCGTCGCCGTGATTGCCGTCATGCTGGCCGGCTGGCTCTGGATCGCCGCCGCGGGCCTGAGGAGACCCGCGGGCGATGCTTAGTGCGTATTCGTAAACCGTACTTCGACGCGCGTCTCGGATTCCACCGGCGCGCCATTCAGGGTCGTCGGTTTATAAACCCACTGCTTCACCGCGTCGACCGCCGCTTTCTGCAGCAGCGGCGGACCGGAGACCGCGCTGGCCGATTTTACTTTGCCATCGACCCCCACGGTGGCGGTTACCACCACGATGCCCTGCACATGCGCCTGTTTGGCCACCACCGGGTAGTCCGGCGGCTTGCTCGAAATCAACTGCGCCTGTTGCAGCTGTCCGCCGCGGGCAGGCGCCGGGGTTGTAGACTTGGCCATCGGCGGAACTGGCAGCCCTGGCGTCGCGCCCAGACCGGGAACCGCGACGGGCATAGGCGCAGGCGCCGCTGCCGTGAGCCCCGGGGCTTCCGGCAAATCCGTGGGCCGTGGCGGCCGCAGGCGTGTGGACAGAGCCTCGGGGTGGAATTCTTTGATCGTGGGAGCTGCGGGTTTGCTGTGATTGTCCGCCACCAGGGTCGGCTCGGCGTTGTTGGCCGGAGCGGCTGCCGGCTGCGCCGTCGCGTTCGTCGTCGGAGCCGGTGTCTCGGGACGCGTGGGCGTCGGCGGCGCTTTCTGCGGAGCCGGCGCACTGGCGGGCTGATTGTCGGCCAGCGGCGATGGGCGCGTCTTCAGAATGCGGACCGACTCGCTGGAAGTCTGCGCGGCGTTCTGCCCGACAATCGAAAGCTGAAAGCTCACATCCGACCCGCCCGGCGAGTAGACAATGCTGCCATTGTGCAACTGCCCGATATCCAGATTCACGTTTTCATGCTGGTCGCCGTCGGTGATCGCCAGGACCCCGCGCGCGGCGTTCTTGATCGCATCGGAATCGCGATTCCAGCTGAGCAGCAGTTCTCCTCCCGAGTGTTCCACCTTCAGCGATAATCCGGCGGCGCCTTGTGCCGCAGTGGAGGCGCGCGGCGTTTTATGGCTGAACCCCGGATAGATCAGCGCTCCACTAAGCAGCAGCAGAGCAGCCGCCGAGCCCGCCGTAACCCAGATCATTTTGTTGCCGCGCCGTGGCCGCTCGAGCGGAGGCAAAACCAGCTCGGCCAGTTCTTCGCGCGGCTCCTCGGGTTGCGAAGCCGCCGGCTTGGGAAAAGAGGACGCATGGGACGGCGATTCGGTTTTCGCCGGGGCCGCTTCCGGCGCCGCGGGCTTTTCGCTGAATCGCAGCTTGGCCGGAGCCTCGGGTTCCGGCTCGGTTCGCATCGCCGGTGTTGCAATCTCGCGGCGTGACGCAATGGGCACGATCTGTGCGCGCGGGGAGGCTTTGGCGGATGACGACTCCGCGGCCGGGGCCTCCGGCGCCGGCTTATCCGGAGCCGGTTTGCTCTCGGGCTGCGGCATGCGTTCCAATTCCGAACGCCGGAACGGGAACTCCTGGTAGCTGGCCTCTCCGCGCACCGTGCCGCCTTCATAAATGAAAATTCCGCCGGTGCTCGGCTTGCTGGCGTACGGCCGGATCAGCAATGCCACCTGGTGGGGCTCGCGAAAATGTCCGGTAAAGAACGCGAGATCTTCGGCATCCAGGCCCAGTCCTTTGCGCGTGTGGCTGCGGAAGAAACCGACTACCTTCAGGCCGCCCGCCGCATGACGTTGTTCGGCGGCGCGCTCAAAGCGTTCCACGTCCGCTTCGGAGAGCTGGTACAGGGGTCCGCGGACGTAATCGCAGGGTATGGCTTCATAACCTTCGATGGATATGCGATTGCCGTTCTGCACATTGCCCAGAAGGAGCCCGCCGATCTCCGAACCGCGCGAACTGAGCGAACGAAAACTTTCCACCACCTCGCGCTCCAGACGATCGACGGTTTCCAGGTTGATCCGGACGCTAACGGGCTTGTTGGCAACTTCCCATAGATAGCCGGGAGCTTGGACCGGAGAAGATGGCGAAGAAGCGCCAAGCCGGTCAGCGCGCGCAGTGGATTCGTTCATGGTGTCCTCCGTCAGCCCGCACAACGAGCCGACATCGTTGTAAATTGTACCCGAAACAGCAGGCCTATTAATGTTTACTTTGGGATAATTCGGATGAATTTTTTGAACTTTCAAATGCGCGGCAAGTCAATGTATACACTAGTTATATACTGCCTGATAACTTCCGAGATTAATGGATTATTCCTGGCATTTATCCTTTTCAGGTTGTCGGGACTTTATTATAATTGTGCGCGAGCATGAGTGCCAAAACCTGCCAGCTCTGCGGCAAGCCATTGGGCCGCCGTGGCGATGGGGATTTTTGTTCCAGCGAACACCGCAACCAGTTCCGGCTGCGGCGGGGAATGGACCGGCTCGAAGAGGCCAACAAGGTCGCCAGCCTCATGCGGCGGCGCGAAAACCTCCGCCAGATTCCCGCTACGGGCCTGGCCGCGGCCGGAGCGTGCGAGCCGCGCGCATCCACCGATCCTGTGCGATTTCCAGCGCCGCAAGTAGCCCTGCGATTGCGGCCGCTCAATCCGGTTTTGTTTGAAGCCCGCGTACCGCAGCGGGAAGACCGGTTTTCGAATCCGCTCTCGGACCTGTTACGGCGCTGCGGAGGACCTGCCGGCCGTATGCTGACGCCCGCGTCGCTTCCGTTCGTGGCCCGGCGGGCAACACCAGTGCTCGATTCCAAAAAGAACACCAAGCCGGGGGCCGGCGTGGTGCGGGCCGGCTCGGCTCGCATCTTCTGCGAGGTCCCTGGGGTGAAACCCCAAGCGCGTGAATGCGGTGCGGCTCTCCGCGTTTCGCGCCGTCACATTGGCGCGGCGCGGCAATCGGAGCTTTCCGGCGGCGCAGGCGGCGGTCTGGACAAATCGCGCCAGTTTCAGGCGCTGGTCTTGACGGCCACGGCCGGCGACGCCGGCGAAATCAAGGCATATCCGGGCCGCGCATTCGTGAAGCGGTCCCCGCTGCTGCGGACCGCGCCCGAAAATCCGAAGCTGCAAAGCGGATTGCCGGAGCCAAAGCCGCAGCCCGGCGCGCGTCCCGGGATGATTGACATTCTGCCCAGCACACGCGGCTGCGATATCGATCGGACCGCAGGCGTGCTGCGGCTTCCGGTGCTCCGCGCGACGATTGCAGCGGCCGGCGCCCGCGCCGGAGGAGTCTCGCCAATGCGGGCCACGGCGTTCGAACCAGCATTGGCTGATCCGCGGCTGTGCGCGATGCGCTGGGAAGGAACCTCCGCCATCGCCATGCCGGGCTTCCGCAGCCGCGCCTTCCGGGCTGGTCTGGGAACCGGTAGTCCGCTCGCTCTGCACGCCTCTTGCAATGCGGCCGACGACCATCGTCCGGCTGAGGTGGCTTTCGCGCCGGCCGAGTCCCCGTTCGGGCCTGCACCGATGATTCTGCAAGGAGTTTTTCCGGCTCAGGGCGCTGAATCCGGCCGCGCTCCGCTCGACACCATCGAGGAGCACTTTGATGGCGGTCTGGGGGAATGGACCGGCGACGTTGTGGACTGGAAGCTGGACGCGGCCGGCGCGCGCCCGGCGGGTCTGGCCCTGTTCCGGCCCACGCTGAGCCTGGGCGATTACGAGTTCGAATTTTTCACGCGAATCGAGAACCGCGCGGTCACATTTGCGTTTCGCGCGGCCAACGTCAGCAACTATTTCAAGGTAACCATCGCGATGGTGGAGTCGGGCCGGTACGAACTGCGGCGCTGCGCGGTGATCGGCGGCATGGAAGAGCCGGCGGCCACCGGGCCACTGCCCGGCGTGCTGCGGCCGGGGGCGGCTTTCACCGTAAAAACGCGGGCTGCGCAAAACGATTTTACGATCTGGCTCGACGGCGAACTGGCCGCGCGCTGGACGGACGGCCGCCTGCCCACCGGCGGCATCGGATTCATGGCCCCCCGGGATGACCGGGCGCGGGTCTATTGGGTGAGGCTTTCGCAGATCGAAGCCCCTAATTCACAGGCGGCCACCCACCGCCCGGTACGGAGTATTCAATGAGCATCCCCGCAGTCAACGCGCCAGAGAACGCCAAAGCCGCCAGCGGACACCTGGCGCGCGCCGTGACGCTGCATCTGGCAGGCAAACGCGAAGAGGCCCTCAAGCAGCTGCAGGGCGCGGTCTCGGGCGGCAGCGCTTCGGCCGAGGTGTACCGCGCCATGGGCCACATCCAGTTCGAGCTCGGCGATTTCGCACAGGCCGAAAAGAGCTACCGGTCGCTGGCGAAGATGAAGCCGCAATACGCCATGGGATGGTTCAACCTGGCGGTTTGCCTGGAGCGCATGGGCAACTGGGAAGAAGCCCTGGAGGCGTTCCAGAAGACGTGCTCGCTGGAGCCGGCCAACGTGGATGCCCACCTTGGGCTGGGGATCGCGCATCTGCGCGCGGAAGATCCCAAATCGGCGCTGTTCTCGTTCGAGAAGTGCCTGGAGCTTTCGGCCGACCACGAAGACGCGCTGTTCGGGAAGGCGGCGGCGATGCAGTCGCTCGGCCATACCGACGAAGCGTCGCACATATATCAGAAGCTGCTCGAGAAGAACGCCGAATCCGAGGAAGCGCTGTCGAACCTCATTCTGATCGGAATGACCAAGGAAGATTTCGACATGGTGCGCGAGTACTCGGAGCGGCTGCTGGAGATGCGGCCGGATTCGACGGTGGCGCTGGAGGGCCTGGCGGCGTGGTCGGCGGCGGCTCGCGAGCACGCGCTTACGGCGAAATTCTGCACGCTGCTGGTCTCGGCCGTGCCGGGGCATTTCGAAGGCTGGTTCAACCTTGGCCTGGCGCATCAGAAAGCAGGCCGCTGGGACCAGGCGCAGGAAGCTTACGAAGAAGCGCTCAAGCTGAAGCCGCAATCGGCGGAGACTCACACGAACCTGGGAATCGTGCTGGAGCAGATGGGCGAGACCGGCGCCGCGCAGCGCGCCTACGAGCAGGCCATCAAGGCGGGAGGCGAGACTGTGCCGGCGCTGTGGAACATGGCGCTGATGCTGGAGCGCTCCGGGAAACTCGAGGAGGCCGAAAAAGCATTTAAGCAGGTGCTCGATAAGGCGCCCAAAGAGGAGGAAGCGCGCTTTCGCGTAGGATATCTTCGGCTGCAGCGGCAGGATTACCGCGGCGCCGCGGAGGCTTTCGATGGCTGCCTGAAGCATCGCCCGCAGTGGCCGGAAGCGCAGGCAAATCTGGCCCTGGCCTATAGCAGCCTGGGCGAGCGCGATACGGCCGCGCGTCTTTACGAGAAGATGCTCGAAAACGATCCCAAGTCGATGGATGCGCTGCGCGGGCTGGCGGCCATGGCGATCCAGGCTTCCGATTTCGATACGGCGCTGGAGCATCACATTCGGCTGATCGATCTGGGCGAAAAATCGCCCGAGGTGCTGTACAACGCGGGCCTGATGTACGAAAAGGCCGGGCAGCCGGACAAGGCGACAAAGCTGTACCGCGATGCGCTGGCGCAGCGAGCCGATATGCCGGAAGCCCTGCTCAACCTGGGGCGGATTCTGGAATCGAGCGGCAAGACCGACGAAGCGCGCGCCTGCTGGAGCAAAGCTCTCGAATCCGAGCCGACACTGGCGCAGGGATATTTCGGTCCGGCGATCGACTAGTTGCGCCGAACCGGGTTTTAACGGCGAATCGAGGGCTCTTTCGCATCGATCGATGCGGACTCAGATCGAGGATCGCTCCAAGCAAAGAACTTAGCAGGATATTTTCGCATCGATCCATGCAGACATTGCCGGTCTCGCTCGCAAGTGTCGGCATACTGGTTGTGGCACTGTGTCCAGCTTCCCTCACACCTCATTATCCGGCGCGGTTCCAAATATTACCGTTCTCGAAGGGGCATACGCCGACTTCAAGTCTCCGGTTTTCAATCGAATAAAAATCTCTCGCCGAGGCGTGATTCCATAACGCGACATCGCGACCATCACTACTTGACGGGTACATAGTTACCGGGACCGCGGCACGCCAGCACCAAAACAACACCCATGTTCGGCTTCAAAATGTCACTCAAGAATGTGCCGTCTTGCGTGACCTCGATAACATTCAGTCCGGGAGCAGTCGGCCCATTAAAGACGCTGGTATCACGAGCGCTGTTCATGATCAAGTCGCTGTAGGGTTGACCCGGCTGAGGTGCGTCCGCAGCGGAAAACGAGCCACAGGGGGCTTCGCCGGTGGCCAGCACGCCTTTCGCGACCGAAACCGGTAGTTGGGTGCCGTCGGAGCTGAGAAAGATGGGATAAGTCCCTTCCGGAACCGTGGGAGTGTTTGTCATTTGATACCCGTGACCTACGATAGCCGCCTGGGCGAGATTGGGCGTCTGGCCTACAGCGACCGGGAGCGGTTCCGGCGAGGCGTTGGAAGTGGAAGGAGGAGTAGGTCCTCCCTTAATGGCAGCGATGCTCTGGAAGAGACCTAGTCCTACACCTGTGAGGGTGTCGAAAACTCCGAGGGCAATATCGCCACGCTTAAAATCGGAGTAAGCCTGGATTCCACCCATACCGAGGGAAGTGAGAGCGAGCCCGATCTGGACCGCCCTCCCACCGAAGCTACCCAAGGGTCCAAGAAACGCCCCCAGCAGAGCGCCGCCGATTGCACTGTTGGCACACCCACCACCATTGGGCAGCAATCCGCGAACGCAGCCCAGAGCGCCGCCGATCAGCGCATTCCTACCCGCACTGAGTGCGACGTTATAAACCGTAGTGCTTAAATTGCTTTGAATCTCAGCAGCGCCGACCGTGTCGATGATGTCCTCATTGCCAGACGGATCGCGGCGGTTCACAGGATTCGCACCGGCGTACAAGTATTTGTGCAAGCTCTCGGGATCCCGGGGATTTCCCTCAAACGGGTCCATACTCCAGAACCGGCCCCGGCGCTCGTCGTAATAGCGGGCGCGGTTGTAGTAAATTCCCAAGGCCGGATCAAATTGTTCGCCTGCGAACAGGAAATGGTTCACCGTTGCCCCGGTCTGGCTAATCAAGTTACCGAACGCGTCATAGTCGTAGGTGTCCGTGATTACTCCGTTCCCGTCCGCTAACGCGCGAACGGAACCGTGGCCGTCGTACACGTAAAAGCTCGTTATCGTAGCGTTGGAACTGAACTGATGTTGGCTAATCCTTTCGAGGCCGTACACATAGGTCCGGCTGCTGCCATCCGATCCCGCCTCGGCGATAACCTGGGCGTACCCGGTGGGCGTCTGGTCATCGATCAAATAATTTGTCGTTGTACCGCCGACTGTTTCCGAGACTCGATTGCCGTCCCCGTCGTAGACAATCGAGACATTGCCTCGCCGGATCAACCGGTTTTCAAAATCAAATACATTCGCTGTTCCATCCGATGAGATGGTGTTGCCCGCCGCATCGTAACTATCGGATGTCAAGCGATCGTCGGCATCATAGCTGGACGAACCCGAGGAGACTCCCACAAGAGTCGAAGCAGTCTGTGTGCGATTCCCGACCGGATCGTAGGTGTACTGGACCGTGCCATTGGGCCCAGTGGTTGCACCCGTGATCGCCTCGCCGGTCAAACGGTAGATGGCATCATAGTTGTAATTGACCGTGCGGGTACCCAACTCTGCGACGGACATGCGGTTTCCAACGGCATCCAACGTATAGGAGTACGAAGCCGCCGCAATGCCATTCCGGTTGAACGCCATAGCGGTCAACCGATTCCTGGAATCGTAGCTATACGTATGGCCCGTGCCGTTGGGATAATCGGTTCTCGATAGATTTCCGGCTGAATCAAAGGTATAGATGGTAGTGCCCGACGCCGGGTCCGTGACCGACGCCAGCCGGTTCAGCGAATCGTACGCATAAGTAACACCGAACGTACCGGCTTGCGTGGAAATGAGATTGCCCGCCGCGTCATACGCATATGCAATACTTCCTGCGGGAGCTGCCTTCCGAGTGAGCCGGCCCAGCGAATCGTAGCTGTATGTCGTCGTTCCGCTGGCGTCCGTCATCGAAGCACGCCTGCCTAACGGCGTGTACGAATAACTGACCGGCGGAGCGTTGAAACTCGGATCGGGGTTCTTCGAAAGCAACCGATTCGCCAAGTCATAAACATAGGTGGTGGTCCTCCCATTGAAATCAGTATGCGAGGTTAGTTCGCCGGCAGCATTGTAGGTCAAACTTTCGATTTGGCCCGCCGGAAGCGTGCGGCTGGTCCGGCGTCCGCGCTGATCGTAGGCAAAACGGGTGATCCGCCCACTGGCGTCAGTGCGAGAGACAGAATTACCAACTTCATCGTAGCCATATCTGGTTGTGCCACCCAAGGCATCCGTAACGGAACTGAGCCGGCCGAGGGCATCGTAGGCGAACTGTGTCGTCTGCCCAGCGGCATCGGTCCGCGCAACCCTGGCTCCCCGCGGGTCATAAGTCGTTTTTTCAAACGTTCCGTCAGGATATATAATCTCCGTCCGACGTCCTATGGCATCGTATTGGTAGGTGGTGACATGGCTGGCGGGGTCTTGCATGGATGCCTGCCGGCCATTAGCGTCTATGCTCCACTGTGTAATGCGGCCCGCGGCATCGGTGATGCTTGTTTGTCTGCCGGCGTCATCGTACGCGTAACGCGTCGTATTCCCACGGGCGTCAATACTCGAAATGAGCTGCCCGGCGGCGTCGTAGGTTGAACTCACCGCGGATCCCAAAGCATCCGTGGTCGTCAGCAACCGGCCCAGCGGATCGTATGCATACGTAGTCGTCGCACCTGACCGGTCAGTGAATGCGATCCTGTTTCCCACAGCATCATAGGTGTTCGTTGTGCTCGTCCCGTCCGGATAGGTGGTGCTCAGAAGGCGTCCGTCGGGATCGTAGCTATAGGTGGTCTGCCGGCCAAGCTCATCGGTTGTGCCCGTCTGCTGACCAAGGGTATTGAAGGTCGTCTGGGTCGTCGAACTATCCGGCCAAGTGGTTCCTATCACTCGATTTTGGGAATCATATTGAAGCCGCGTAGTCAATGCCTGCTGGCCCGCCGGCGTGCTGCGAACGACCGTTTGGGAAAGACGATTCCCATCGGAGTCGTATGCGAAAGTAGTAACGTTACCAAGGGAATCCGTCGTCGTAATCAAATTACCGTTCGAGTCATACTTGTACGTCGTAATATTGCCCAGCGGATCGGCTGCGGTCGCCAGGAGGCCGTTGGTATACGTATTGGTAATCGTGTTGCCGAGCGCGTCGGTGAGCGTCAACACATTGCCTGCAGCGTCGTAGGTAGTTGCAGTAGTTTTTCCGCTTGGATCGGTCCTGGTCAAGAGTTGGTTCTGCGCGTTGTAAGTAAACCTGGTGGTATTGCCAAGAGGATCAGTTGTAGAGAGGCGATTGTTGTTGGCGTCATAACTGTACAACGTGATCTTGCCGAGCTCATTGGCCTCGCTCAAGAGGTTGTCATTACTGTCGTAGGTGCTCGATGTGGTATGTCCGAGCGCATCGGTTTTCTGGATAATATTTCCGTGATTATCGTATACATACGTGGTGGTATTTCCGAGATAGTCGGTGAACGTGTCCTGATGTGCCGTCAGGTCATGTGCGAAATCCTGGACGCGGCTCAGGGCATCGATTTGCTCAATCAGGCGCCCGGAATCGTCATAGACATTCCGCACCGGCTGTGCTCCGGTCGGATCAGTGAATGAGAGCAGGTAGTGGTTGTCGTCGTAAGAGAAACTGGAGGTATTTTGGCGCTGATCGACAACCTTGGCGAGGTCGCCGGCAGTTGAGTATTGATATTGAATGAGATTGAGTTTCGGATCCCGGATGCTGATGATGCGGTTCTGACTGTCACGGCCGAACGTGACAGCCGGACCAAGAGACGACGTGATGCCGGTGGGACCGATATTAAGAGTGTTGCCGTTCAGGTCGGTGATGGACTGCACGCCGAAGGTCACGCTGACCTGAACGCTCTGACCATTGGGCATCGTTAAGATCCACTGGTCCGCATCACCGCCGTCTCCGAAGACTCCGAGCGTGTTCAAATCCAACAATTGTAGGGGTCCGGGGAACTGGCCGCTGACGATCAGGCCGGTTGCGTTGGGCTGGAACAATTGGGCGGAAGGGGGCGTCGAGCCGACGGGCACGAAGGTCAAATCGACCATGGCTGGAGGCAGGACGGAGTTGCAGTTCGTGCCAGAGGTCGGGACGGCCTGGAATTCGTAAACTGTCCCATTCTGCAAACGGACCGTGGCGATATGATTCTGGGTTGGTTGGACGCAGTAGGTCGGCAGAATTCCACCCGAGGAGGTGCCGGTCCAATTGTTCCCCAGCTTGCCGTTTACGTCCACGCGAACACTTTTGATTGCCAGTGACCAGCCGACTCCAAAGTCGGCCTTGGTTTTGTCGCGACTATCGTAGGTCCGCACGATCTGAATTGGGATGCCAGCCACTGGGATATTCAGATCGAGAAAGGATAGAGTAAAGATTCCGACCTTAAGGTTACGCGTGACGACGACGTTCACAGTGGTGCTGGCCGTCTGGCCGGATTGGTCAATCGCCGTGAGGCGAACCGTATTCATACCGTTCAAGAGCAGCGTCGGATCGAGCGTGCCGGTGACGGCGGGTGTCGTCCCGGTGGCCAATGTCGAAAAGGAACTCGACCCTGTGGGAGCGTAGTCCAGAGTCCAGGTGGAGAGATTGGGGCTGGTAATGGTTCCGGTCACGATTGTGGGTGTGGTTATCTCCATGCCTTCGGTCAAGCCGGTGAAACTGGGGATTGGCGGCGGGCCGGTGACGGTACCCAAGACGAGAAAGCCGCCGTCTGCCAGAGCGGCCTGCTCGGCGCCGGTGCGAACGGTGATTGGCGTTCTCAAGCCGACGGCAGCGGCGGAATCAATCTTGATCTGAGCGGTGGCCGTTCCGAGCGCGGACACGGTAACCGGTCCGAAGCCGCCGGACGCGGCGCCGCCAACGGAAATGCCTGCACCAAAGGTAGCCTGGGTGCTGCCCTGAACAAAGTTCGTGTAAATGCCTCGAATGGTTACCGACAGAGTCTGTCCGGGCGTTCCCGAAATAGGAGAGATAGAGGTAAGGCTCGGAATTCCACGGACCTCGAACGCATCAATATAAGTGTCCTGCTCCGAGGCGGTCTGGAGCGCCACGGTTCGGAAGCCGGGTGCAGCGGCGGCCGCGGCGCTCAATTGGGCTACTGCCGTCGTCGGACTGGTCACGGTGACTGGACCATAGCCACCGGAAAAGGCGCCGCCCACCATAATCCCAGGTCCGAAACTCGCTAAAGTAACGCCCTGCTGAAAATGAGTACCGGTCGCGGTGATCGTCACCGACACGCTCTCGCCTTGCCGCATGAAAGCCGGGGAGAGAGAGACGGGAGGACCTGATCCCGATATATTGAAGGGCGCGCTCGTCGCATTGGGGAACCCGGGCGACGACGCGATTATCGTGTAGCCCACGCCGGCGAAGCTTACCGTAAGACTGAAGAACGTTGCGAGGCCCGAAAGGGCCTGCACCGAGGTGGAGCCAGCCGGCCCTAACGTGGCACCGGTCGGGTTGACACCCAGGGCGAGCGAGATCGTGTTGCGCGCATTAGTCACGGTGTTTCCAAAGGCATCCTCGACCGCAACTTGAATGTTGCCCATGATCTGTCCGGCCGCGGCCGTGGACGGTTGCGTGACAAAAGAGAGCTGGGTGGCGCTGCCGCTGGTCACCTGGAAAAATGCGCTTTGCGCCTGGACCGGACTGCCGGATGCGGGAGTACCCGATGCCACGATGCTGAAAGGACCCGTGCGCAGTACGGTGACCGCGGTGAAGCTCGCGACTCCATTCACCGGGGTCACTTGCGTGGTCCCAGACAGCGTCGCACCGAAGGCATTGGTGTTGAGCGCCAGCGTGATCGGCAAAACACTGGGTGTAGGATTCCCGAATTGGTCTTGCCAGCCGACCTGAATCAAGGGAAATAACTGGCCAGCCACAATGTTGGAAGGCTGGGTCACGAAGGAAAGCTTCGCCGCCGCGGCCGATGTGATCGTAAATGAATTGCTGGTGATCGTACCCAGCTGAGAAGTACTGGCGCTCAGCGTGTAAGTCCCGGCCTGATCGATGACGACATTAAACGTGGCGATTCCGTTCACTGGCAGGGTGCTGCCAAGCCGGGTGGCCCCAACCGACAGAGTGACGGAGAAGGTATTGTTGGGGTCAACCTGTCCCAGCGCATTGTCGATGGCGACCTTGACCTGGAAAACCTGACCCGCCACAGCGCCGGCCGGCTGCGAGACGAAGCTCATCTGAGCCGGCGATGATCCTACGGCTACGAATCGCACCAGACCTGTCGCCACGAGATCAACAGTGGCCGCCACGGTGTGCGCACTGGAACGCGGCGCGTTCAGCAAGCCCTGCAAGTCGATGATCGCGACATAGCGGTCGGAGGTTGACAGCAGGAAACTCGGGAGCACTCCGTACGCCTTGCCGTCATTCGGGCTGACGTAGGCGGCAACCGTATGGGGGTCGCCTTCAATGCCGAAGCGGTCCCCGCTGGGGTCGTTCGGCATCCTCACGGCGACGTAGTCCAGCACGGCGGGAGTCCCGCTACCGGAAGTGGATGGCAATTGAATAACACCAAATCCCGAATACCCGAATTCACCTGCCACCAGGCCCAGATGAGCGCTCGAGGCGATGGCAATCCCTTCGGCAGTCGTGATGTTCAGGAACTCGGGAAATGACTGGCTCTGCGCCGGTGCGGTCCACGTCGATGAGGCCGTGTCAAAGGTCGCCTGCGTTAAATCGGTCAAGAAAATCTGGGTGGGGCTCGAATCCTCCTCAGCCGCAAGGGCGATGCCGGTGATGCAATCTTCGGCGCCGGAATCGGCGACAGAACCTCTGGCTACAATCCCGGAAATATTGAAGTCGAACACCTTTTTTCTACTCAGGTCGAACAAGCCGTAGTGGTTGTTCTCAACTGGGGAGAGAACCAGGTTCAGGTTGGGATCGACCAGGATGCCTTCGGAGATACCCAGGCCGTTACTGGATATCGGCGTGGCAAACGTATTGGTATTCAGATCGAGAATCTGGATGCCCGCAACCCCTGGGTTAAGCCCCATCCCAATCACCGCCTGATTGGCGGCCGGATTCATGGCGATGCCGCAATTCAGGCAACTGCCGCCGGATATAAACGGAAATCCGACGCCGGCGTTACTACCGCTCTTCAGGGTGTTGGCGAGCGTTGATCCTTGGATGAGGTACACGTCGGTGTTGTTTGCCGTGCAGACAGTTTCCCCGGTATCCGAGTTGGACGCACAGGAGTTCACGGGGTTCGGAGTTTGAATGGTGGCCGGCGCTCCCGCGCCTTCGATGGGCACCAATTGCACGTTCTTCGTGGTAGTCCCCCATGACCCGTTCGGCAGGTATGCGCTCACATTAGGGCCTTGGACCAGAAGCGACTGGGAACTCGCCGGCACGCAGGCGCCCACCTGCGCCCGACTCAGGACCACATCGAACGGAGTGCTGGTGACGTTGAGGCCGTCACTGGAAGCAATCAGAGTGTCTGCCGTCCCGGTTCGATTGACGCTGAGGTCGGGAAACGTCGCCACACCGTTTACGGCGTTTTGCGTGAGGGTGCCGCTCAAGACGGCTGACGCCGCATTGGCTTTGAGGGAGATGGTAACGGGGCCGTTCGCGGCAGTGAGCACGTGGCCGGTCGCATCGAGCAACGTCACCTGCACGGCGGGCGCAAAGTGCTGACCCAGGTGGATGGTGCCGGGCTGAACACTGAAAGAGATCGAATTAGGCGCCGTGACGGTAAACGCGTTGTTCAGCGTGACCATTTCCGCGCCGGTCGTAACGCTTACGTCGCGCGGGCCGGCCGTTGCCGCCGGATCGATGTTCAGTACCGCGGTCGCGCTGGTGGCGGAATTGACGGTCAGGCCGGCGATCGTGACGCCGGCGCCGAAACTGGCGGTGCTCGTCCCCTGCGCC
>Ga0070734_10001656_pt1 | contig 30913 bp, 25 predicted proteins | sample Coa_R1_8_FD_66444 | JGI IMG/M metagenome (GOLD analysis project Ga0070734, IMG submission 66444) | Surface soil microbial communities from Centralia Pennsylvania, which are recovering from an underground coalmine fire - Coalmine... | ecosystem: Environmental > Terrestrial > Soil > Unclassified ... | reverse complement strand
CCAGCGGATCGGCGTAATACGTGAAGACGGAAGGGAAGAGATACTGCTTGTGCTTTTTGATGATCTCGTCTTTGGTCATGTCGGCTCCTGGCGTGTGTCGATACCAAAATTGTAATCCCCGTACCTCCAAAGCGTGCTTTCGATTCCTCCAATTCCTCGCGATCAGTTTAATTTCGGGAATGGGCTCCCCCCTCCCCCCTCCCCCCTCCCCCCTTAACTAGGAATCTAAGGGACTTACGAAATGCATCCCCGGGGATACCCGACGTCCACCGATCACCCGTTTTCCCGATCGCTAGATCTGCGGGCCCCTACCCCCTCCCTGGGTATCCCACCGCATTCCAGGTCATCCCAGAACGGCGTGGGTTTCAGCGATATCCTTGTGGCACCGCCGCCCTCGACGGTGGGATTTCCCGATCCCGGCGATGACGCGCGATGTCGGCGATTCCGGTGGCCTCCCCCCTCCCCAGGTATCCTGCCGCATCCCAGGTCATCCCAGAACGGCGTGGGTTTGAGAGGTGCACCCCTGAGGCGAGACAGAAATTTATCCCACACATGTGAACGGTGAACCCCAGATTTGAGACAGTCAAAACGCTTTGGGTTGGTTTTCGTTTTGGCTGATTGCTGATTGCTGAGTGCTGGTTTCTGACTGCATCTTAGGCCAAAACATACCGCAAATAAAGCACGAAACCGGCCATGTTCATCTTCGCGTGCTGAGAGAAAGCCCTATTGGCCGGAATTCTTTGCATCTTTCCGGCAGTACAGGTGCCCATTACTCAGGAAATCACACGTCTCCATTTGCGGCTGCTGGAACAGTCCGCTGAGGGCCGCTAATAAACCGGCCATTTTTACGCTGTGGCCGGCATTGCTTTTATGGGTTGGTGGCCTGCTTTGACGAATAACTGCTCCAGCGTATGGGGTACAGTTTCACCTCTCGCAAGCTGTTCTACTATATGGGATCCCAGGCGCACGTAACTCTCAAACTGCGACTCATTGAAAAACTGGTTTGCCGTGCTCTCGTGAGGGAACGCTTCGTGTGCTTTGTAATATTGGGTCACATCGGCTGGTTCCTCGCCGGTCAGCGATGCTTTGATATAGAGGATCTGGCCATCGCTCGCTTGGGGGCCATCAACGCAGCTGTAACGGATCGTTCCCGTCCATACTTGGCGGTTGTTTTTATTTGGTCCGGCTTCCAGGGCAACCGGCGGATTGAAATCGAGGGGTACCCCAAAATCGATAAAGATCTTCCGGACTGCGTTGCCCAGATCTTCGAACTTAAAAGCGGGATCGCAGCCGCCGTCCACCACAATGATGCGCTTGCACCGGCGCATCACCATCTCATAAAGCCCCAGATTTTCGAAGTGTCCGCCGTCAGAAACATACACCCATCGGTTCTGGTCGTTGGTCCTGCCCAGCGCTTCATTCAACAAAGGCCAGAGGGAAAATAACGGGCTGATTTTTTTCCATGCTTTGTGGCCGTGCGGCCCGGGGTTGGGCAACCACCACCCCAGGCGGGCGTTGAAAAAAGTCATGGCCAGCGTGAGTATAGGGGAAGAGTGATAGCCCATATTGGGGCTGGCTGCGGCGCCGCTGATCGCCATCGCGGTGCCTATGCTGATGCCTTCTCCACGCTTCCCGTACTCTTCAGTGCTCCTATAGCCAACACGAAAACTTCCGCAATGGAGCGCCGTTGCGGTGAATGATTCCGCTTTCCGTTGCTGCCAGGCAAGATTTTTCGTGGCCACTACATTGAGGGCCATGTTCACAACGTGCAGCGGCGCATCGGCTGAATGGGGAGCACACTTCAACGGAAAATCGTCCTGGGAATCGAAGTTGGTGAATGGATTCGGCTTTCGCCGGTCATTAGACGCTCCCAGATACGCCCGGATCAGCCGGTTGCGGTACATCGCATGTAATGAAAATGTGTTGACATTCACAAAGATGTTAAAGAAAACTGCCACACCCATGGTGATGGCGAAACCCAGCAGGGCTGCAGGATATTGGAACTTGAATTTTTCCGCCAGCCACGGCCAGATGGCGTCATTTCCATCGGCCAGGGTCAGTGCCAGCAGAACAAAAAACAGACCTCCAAGCGCGGGGATAAGGAGTCCGTTTTTTGCCAGCCGGTCTTTCATATTGTCCAGCTTTGCCACATCGGCTTTTCCCCGGCCTGATGGTGTTGCAGGACTAAATCCCAGCCAGCTTGCCAATGTGCCGATCGCCCCCGTTAGGAAGATCGTGGCGCTTTGAAAAACGTGGTTTTGCGCTCCACCTTGTGGCGCTTTAGCCCCAAAGAACACTTGGTTCCCTGCCTGGAGAATTTCAGGACCATACAGAACAAGCAGATGGGCCACCGACCAGATCAATACCCCTCTCATCATAAAAGCCCCAGAGCGCGACCACCATTCGCGGTCCTGGTCATCTTCAAAGCGCGCGCTTAATCCATCCATTAAAACAATGGTTAACATGAACGCCAGCCAGACCAGGGGAACATACAGGCCGACGAAGAGCCCCATATACTCCGGGTCCGCCTCGAAAAGAATGGGCGCTACTTTGACGTGCAAAAGCCACAACATTGACGCTGCAAAAAGCGAGGTAGGAATCGAAACTAATGTCTGATACAGCAAATTGCGCCAGGACTTAGTTACATTGCTTCCTTTTCGGAAAATTGCTACTACTCGGCCGGCGAGCAGGCCGGAATGAGCAATGATGGCCAGAAGCCAGATCTCCAGGAACTTGTTATCGAAGGGAGTGGCATCAGTGAGGTAGAAACCGGAGAAGCACCATGCCGAGACCAGCAGACAAGCGGCTGGCCATAGGAAATTCGTCTTTTCGGGGCCATTAACCCGGTTTCCGGGAAGCTTGCAGGTAATGTAAACCAGAGCAATTATCGCGAAAATCACTGCTCCGGCGGAGAACTCCAGTCGTCCCGCATTTTCTGACGTTGCCCATAAAAGTAGGTCTCTGTTCAATACAGGCAGCAAAAGAAGAGCCATGAATGCTGGGACTAGAATGGCCCAGTTTAAAAGCAAATTTCGCAACACGATTGCTGCCAGCGTCCAGGTATCTGTGGAAAGTGCGCCGGTGCGCGGCGCCAAATAGCTCGTGAAAGCTCGAATATGCCGGATCGGTGCCGATTCGGGATCTGTGCTGGTCAAAGGAGCGCCGGTTAAATCCTGAATCACCCCTTTCAGGCTCTTCTTGGCGCGTATCCATCCTGTAAGCCAGCTGCCTACGTATCCGCCACCCGACACGGTGGAAACATAATCAATCTCGCTCAAAATGCGATTGTCCGGTTTCTCGGCGGAGAGGCGGGCAAGCTGCGTCAGCACACCAAGCCCGAAGCTCGCGCTCCGGATGCCACCGCCGGAAAAGCACAGCGCACTTAGATGGGCTTTGTGGAGTATTTCCTTAAGAGGTTTTTCTAGTTCAGCGCACTTGACCTGTGCTGCATGGTATTTTTCTAAATCGGGTGGATTGGCTTCGCGTAGGCGGCCAAGGTTGCGCTCAGCGAGCTCCCACGCGCTCACCTGAGTTTCGATGTCTTCCGGTATTACTTTCGCATGCCGAATTGCAATCTCTTGTATGAGAACGCGGTAGGGAAGTGAGTGTTCCTGGATATTAATGCTGGCTTCATTTTGGATTGGCGGCATGACGAACTCCTTGGGACAGAGAGCTTCGAATCAGGAAGCTGAAGTGGTGGCGATAGGAAAAATGGGAGACGATTCTCGCACCACTTTTACAACGGAGAAGGCTGGGGAGTCAACGAATGAAATACAGGAAATTCCTCCCTTAAAGAAATTTTAGGAAGGAATTGGATGGAGCTACTTATCCACCGGTCGCCCAAAGCACAGCACGTATCCGTTGTTATCCATGACCTCAAAGGCCCTGAGTCCATCGGTGGTATTGGCCAGTTCCCGATGCATGGGAACCTGCCTGCCGGTGAACTCTGCGTACAGTGCGTCGGGATCTTCCGTGTTGATGTAGGCGTCCCAGCGGGCCCATTCGTGGCGCGTATGGTTCGGCTGCGGATGGATCTCTGGCGTGATGGCCTTGAAGTTCAGCATGACCCGGTCGCGTCCTACGATGGCGAAGAAGTCATCTCCGGTTCCATCGCCTCCGCCCTTATAGCGAACGTCAAACCCCAGCTTGGACTGGTAGAACGCAAGCGTAGCGGCCAGGTCGTCGACAATAAAAAAGGGAGCAATCGTGTTCAACATAGCGCAATCGCCGTGGCCTCGAATATGGCTACACGGTTATAGCCAGACTTTTATAGTCTATGCCGAGCGGCCCGCGCAATCAGGAACGGACGGTTGGTGCCATGTCCTGCACGCGTAATTGTCAGGCTCACGAAACAAGTGTCAGGGCACGACTTCAGTCGTGCCGTAAAGCGCTGAAACGGTGTCCTTTCTCTCTGCCGAAGGCTTGCGCGCAGCGTAGCGGAGCGCGGAAAGTCTGGAAATGTTGCGGTTGCTGCTCCGTGCCTCCGTGGTGAGAAAGAGTAGGCTCTGCAGTGACGCCGTTAACAACCTACGGTATCGTCACCACTATCCCCGTACACGACGAACGCGACGCGTTTGAGTAGCTGTGCTGCACGCCGGAATCAAAGTAAATCGAATCTTCTTTATTCAGGATGTGTTCCTCTGGGCCGATCTTGATCCTGAGTTTTCCGGTCATCAGGTAAATAAATTCCACGCCGGGATGCGAATGTGTTTTCGCCTTGGCCGGATCGATGTCCTGGAACTCCGCATAAAAGGCGCTCAGCTTGCGTTCGGTAGCGGGAAAATCGAGGCTTTCAAAAAAATAAGATATGGGCGAAGCTCCTGGCCGCTCGGGAAAGCGCAGGCGTTCTTTCTTGCGGCTGATGGCCACCACGTGGCGTTTGCGCTCGTCGGTAAAAAAGTGGTCCAGCCCCACGCTGAAGACCATGGAGATGCGTAGTAGAGTCGGCAACGTGGGAAAGAGCTTGCCGCGCTCCAGCTTTGAAAGCATTGCCGGAGAAAGGCCTGTGTGCTGCGCCAGTTGCTCCAGCCCCATGCTTTTCCGCAGCCGCAGCGTTCGCAGCTTTTCACCGATCAGGTAAGGACTCAATCCCTGGCTAATAGTCTTGTTCATGAAAACCGCCTTTTTTCCTGCCAGTAAAAAATTCGCCTTGGATTTGAGTGGCATGCAAGCAAATATTCGATCAGTGCGTATTTTCCTGGTACGACAATTTGTTTTCTCTATAGTTAATAAAGCATTGCCGCAGGCGATGCAAGCATAAAGGAGCTTCACAATGAAAAAGCTGGATGTGATCGCAGTAATCCTATTGATCGTGGGCGGGCTCAACTGGGGCCTTGTCGGCCTGTTTCACTTTGATCTGGTGGCCGCCATTTTTGGCATGAAGTTCGGCCAGACCTCATGGCTCAGTTCCGCCGTGTACGTGCTAGTGGCTCTTTCCGCTCTGATCAAGGCAGTCAGTCTCACCACCGGTCAACCCGTCGCCGTTCAACGGCAGACGCCCGCTCGCACCCATTAATCGCAACGCGCAATATTTCCTATCCAAATGTTTTCAACCACGAAAGAGGAGACACGCAGATGACAACGCAAACTATCCCTACCGCTCAACTTGATATTCTGGAAACCGCCGTCTCCGCCGGCACATTCAAGACCCTGGCTACCGCTCTTGAAACCGCGGGCCTGACGGACGCGCTGAAGGGAGCAGGACCATTTACGGTGTTCGCTCCCACTGACGGAGCTTTCGCCAAACTACCCAAGGGACTGGTCAACATCCTTCTTCAGCCTGACAGCAAAGATAAGCTCACAGCCATACTCACGTATCACGTGCTGCCGGCGCGAGTCACTGCCGCGGAAATTCCTCATCTCAGCTCAGCAAAGACTTTGAACGGAGAACCTTTGCAGATCAAGGTCAATCAGGGCCATGTGCAGGTAAACCAGAGCAGCGTGATCTCGGCGGACATCTTGTGCAGTAACGGTGTCATCCATGTAATAGACTCAGTCCTGATACCAGAGTAGGTGAACTTTTAGCAAAGGGCTAAACCCCGCCCGCAATGGGCGTGTCCGCAGCCTGATGCTCTGCACTCCAGTGCGCCTCAAACCATAACCTCAAACAAATAATAAGGAGAGTGTCACCATGTCTTCATTTCCAACCAAAGTCAGCACCGGCGAGCGTGAGGGAAACTTCACATCGACCATAGAATCACAAACCTCAAAAATTCCTTCCGGCGGATATCTCACTGCCGCCATCGTTTCGATGATCGGCTCTGCAACGCTCCGCCTCATGGGCAAGGATAACTGGGCGCTTTTCGTCGGCCAGTGGGCGCCGACCTTCCTGGTTCTGGGCGTTTACAACAAGATGGTGAAACAGCACGGGTCAGACGCGTACAGCCGCGCCGCGTAGTTTCACCCAGCCAGCCGGTTTCGGAGAGGGTTCCGGCTGGCGCTGCGCGCGGTGGGCCAGACCCAAAGCCCCACGGAAAGACGAAACCCGGAGAGAAAGCGCTACCGCGGATCAACGGATGGGCCTCAGATCACGACGGCGAGCGCTTGAAGTATCCTCCGGCAAAAGCAATGTTCTTTCCGCAGATGGTTGGCCCACCGCGGCGCAAGCTTTCTTGATTGATCTTTCAACTCTTCGCGAGACGCGCATTTGGTCGCAGGCGCAAAAGAAAAAATGCCTGCGGCTTCATCCGCAGGCATTGTCTTCTCTTTGTCGCGAACTAGAATCTCCAGATGACGCCGCCGGAATAGCGGAAGTTGTTTTGGTTGCTGCTGGTGCCGGAGGTAAGGCCGGTCAGCGAGTCGAGCGTGTTGAAATTTGTGCGGATGAAATCTACCTGCGCTGCGCGAATGGCGAAGTGACGCGAAAGGCCGATGTCGATACCGCCGCCAAAAGCCATGGCGAAGGCGTTGGAGCTATCCAGTGGCACCGAGAGTCCTCCCAGGATCGGCACAGTTACGCCTGCGCCCAGGCTGGAGTGCGCCGCGCCGAACAGCGCGTGTCCAAAGACTGAGCTCTTGCCAAAATAGCCTGTGACCGTGGGACCAAACAGCATGTCATACATGTGCTGTTGCGTGCCGGCCGAAAAGCCGAGCCCGGAAATGCCGGCCAGTTGTTTGGAGTTTCCGCTGAAGTCAGCGGTAAGGCCGAAATGGCGAGTGAAGTTGAAGGTGCCCTGGGCTTCCCATCCACCAAGACTGCCGCCGAGGTTGAAATTGCTGCCCCCGATGCTGGTGCTGCCGAGGTCATTGCTGGAATGAAGCAGGGAGTATCCCCCAAAAATGGTTCCGCGTGTTGCTACCTGGCTGGTCTCCTGCTGGGCAAAGCTCAACATGGGAAGACACAAAATGGCTGAGAATAAGATCGCGCGTAAGCGCATGGATGGATCTCCTTAATAAGGTGGGTTCGCTATCAATACAAACCCGCGCAGGCGAAGTTGTTGCGTTGGCGGAAGTAAAGAACTGTGGCCTGTCAGAGAGAGCGCGAGTAAAGAATTGTAAGAAGCGGGAAACCCTTGCTACTGATCAACTCTGGAATTGCCAGGATTGCCGGGCTTGAAATCGAACCTTAGTACGGATCAACGCAGATGGAATGGAATCAAGGATTGAGAAATGGGAAGATTCGCTCCGAATGAGATCATCTGCTTCCTCTTCCTTTGCGTTTCAAAGGCTTTGAATGGGCACTTTTCTGATCCGTGTCATCAGCGTTTATGAGCGGTAAGAAGTTCGGTTTTAAGCGATCGCTTTCAGCATGTCCGCGGGCGCGGCGTTGTCGCCAAAAGTCTCACTCACATGGACGAAAAGATCTTTGTTCCCGGGAGCAAATACAAAACTGCCGCCAAGCTGCAAAGGATCTTTTCCCAGGCGATGCTGCTTGTGTCCTGCAGCTTTTGCCCGTTTGCGCGCCTGCAAATTGTCTTTGCGCAGAAGGTGGAGCAGTGTAGCGTGGCGCAGGCCAACGGTTTTATAGGCTTCGCGCTTGTCATCAATCAGAAGAGGGAACTGGATGCCGGTTTTCTCGCGGAAGAACTTGGCATAGCTGGCATCGCCCAGCCCAACTACCGCCAGATGAGCGCCTTTCTTCTTGAACTCGGCTTCGAATTCGCGCAACTGCGCGACGTGCTCTCCGCAGAAGATTCAACCGTAATGCCGAAGGAAGACCACCACGGCGGGTCCGGTCTCCCACAACGATCCGAGCCGCGTCTGCTTGCCGTCGGCGTCAGGGAGCGTTATTCCGGCGAGCTTGCTGCTGAGTGATTCAGCCATGCCGGACATTCTCCTGGCCGGATGGCACGCTGTCAAGCTGCATTGTTGAAACCGCGGACGAACAGCAACAAACAGTGATGCGAAAGACTTTAGATATCAAGTTTAAAATTTCGAATTTTAAATCTCGAATTTTGCTATTCTTTTCCGCCTATGCGTGAAATTAAAGGTGCGGTTGCAGTTGTAACCGGAGCGGCTTCAGGAATCGGCCGCGCCCTGGCCGTGGATCTGGCGAAAATGGGTGCACAGGTCGCGCTGGCCGACGTTAACGCTGCTGGTCTGGAAGAAACACGCGCGCTGCTGGGCAATGCCAAGGCGCGCATCTATAACGTTGATGTTTCCAAAGCGCCCGCGGTTGAGTCCTTCGCCCAAGCCGTGCAACGCGACTTTGGCCGCGCATCTTTATTAATCAACAATGCCGGCGTCGCCTTGATGGGCACATTGGCGGAAGTTTCTTTGGAAGACATGCATTGGCTGATCGGCATCAACTTTTGGGGTGTGGTGCACGGCTGCAAGTTCTTTACGCCGCTGCTTCAGCGTGAGAGTGATGCACACATCGTAAACCTCTCCAGCATCTTTGGTTTGATTGGACCGCCCGGACAGACCGCATACGCTGCCAGCAAATTTGCCGTCCACGGATTCAGTCAATCACTGCGGGAAGAGCTGCGTGCCACCAGCTCTATTAAAGTAACGTCAGTGCACCCAGCGGGCATTGCCACGCCCATCGCGAATAGTGCACGCGCCGGAAGCGGTGTGACCTCGGCGGCCCGGCAGGAAGCCGAAGAGTATTTCAAGAAAGTAGCGACCATTCCGACGGAAGAAGCTTCGCGAGTCATCATCAAGGGAATTCTGGGAAACAAGAACCGCGTGCTCATTGGCTCCGACGCTTACCGCATTGACCGGATCCAGCGCCTTTTTCCCTCGCGCGCCAGCGCCATGTTTGCCAGCTTTCTGGAGAAACGCCGGGGACCAAAGTCACAGGCTGAGGCAAGCGCGTCGAAAGGGGTTTGATCGAGGGGGAAGAAGTCAGGACGGAATGGCCGAAACCGGATTCGGAATTGCGCTTTCGGAAAAAATGGAAAACCCTTGCTGTCTTTGACAATTCCTTCCCGGCGAGACATAATTCATCGCCCCATTTTCTATTGACGAACAATTGCGTTCGCTGGTTCACGCGGCAAGAAATCTGATGCAGCAACAGGATTTTTGCCATAAAGTGTCCCTGACTAATTTTTCGCGTCCCAATTTTTGGCCCAATGGCCTGGACGGTTTCAAAGCGTGTGTCTATGGGCGAGATGCAAGCATGCAATCAAAGTTTGGTTTTTGGAGACTGCGTCCGGCGCAATCATGTGGCATAATACTGGGCCATTAAAGAATAGAAGAACTATTCATTTCATGAATGAGCACTCATTCACGTTTTCACTGGCCTTTCCGCCCGACTCCATCGGACGACAGCGCCAGACAATTTCCTCACGCTTCGCCACTGCTACCTGGGAGGGTTTATGCGGTATATCCATTTGTTGAAAATCTTTCTTGCGTCCTTGCTGTTAACCGGCATCGTCTTTGCGCAGGGTGTCGGCGCGTCCGGTGACATCCGCGGAACGGTGACGGATCCGTCCGGCGCTGTTGTTTCCGGTGCCAATGTCACCGCGACTGATATCGCCAAAGGCATCAAGCATACGGTGGCCACGGACGGTAATGGCCAATATCGACTGACTGGACTGCAACCGGCCACATACAGCCTCAGCGTCTCAAAATCAGGCTTCCAGTCGGAACTGGCAAAGAATGTTGTGGTGAACGTCGGCCAGACCTCGACCGTCGATTTCCCCATGAAGGTATCGCAAGTTTCAGAGCAGGTGGAAGTCACAGCTGAGCCTCCGGTTGTGGAAACTGAGAGAGGCGCGCAGGCCAACGTCGTTACGGAACAGACGATCCGCGACTTGCCGATCAATCGCCGCGACTATCTGACCTTTACTCTGCTGGCTCCAGCCGTATCTGATTCCACGCGGCTGGCCTCTGACCAGGATTATCGCGTTAAGCAGACGCCGCAGAGCGGTCTCTCTTTCTACGGCAGCAACGGCCGCGGCAACAGCGTTACGGTTGATGGCGGCGAAGTGAATGATGATGCCGGCGGCGTGCGCCTGAACATGAGCCAGGACGCCGTGCAGGAATTCCAGATCAACCGCAGCAATTACGGCGCCGATCTGGGTGGCGCAAGCGGCGCGACCATCAACATCGTTACCAAGTCCGGCGGCAATGAGGTTCATGGCAGCCTCTTCAGCTATTTCCGCAATGACGCCCTGGATGCGGCCAATCCTTTTTCCATCAGCCAGGCTCTGTTACCCGGCCAGACTTTTAATCCTGCGGTGCCGGATGTTCATGGCACCCATGTGAAAGACACCCTCACTCGCGAGCAGTTTGGCGGCGCCATCGGCTTCCCTATCAAGAAAGACAAAACATTCCTGTATAGCTCGTTTGAAGGTCTTCTTGGTGATTCGCAAAATGCGGTCCCGCTGCTGACGAATACCAGCATCTTCCGGCCACAAGGTACAGCTCAAAATAATCAGGTTGCGATTCTAAGCGGATTGGCGACGCTTCCTGGCAATCCGCCGGTCCCGTGTCTGACCGGTCAACCAGCCCTGCCTGCGGCAACCTGCGCTGCCATTCTTACCAATATCCTCACAGTCAATCCTGCCACCAGTCCTCTCAGCAAGTTCATCGTGAACCAGTTTGAAACCAACGGCGGTTTGTTCCCATACACGAACCGCCTCTATTTGGCTTCAACCCGGCTGGATCACCAGTTCAGTGATCGCAACCAGGTTGCCTTGCGCTATAGCTTCGGGCATGACCTGGAAGAGAACCCTGATGTCACGTCATTGACGGGCTTCTCGCGTGGCAGTTCCGTGAAAGCCTTTGACCACACCTTGCTCGGCTCGTGGTTCCACCAATTCAGCCCCCGGACGCTCAATGAAGCCCGCGTCCAGTGGAATTACTCTAACTTCGACGTGAATCCGAACCAGCTCGGACAGGTAGGGCTCGATATCCCGGGCTTTGCCAATCTCGGCAACCAGATCTTCATCCCCAGCTTCACCATCATGCGGCGTTACGAGTTTGCCGACAACATGAGCCTGGTTCGCGGCAAACACACCATCAAGTTCGGTGGCTACGAACTCTATCGCGGCAATCACTCTGAATCCCACACATTCTTCCCTGGCCGTTTTGTGTTTGGCAACCTGCCCGGCGGGATTTTAAGTCCATGTCTCCAGGTTCCTGCCGCTTGCGGCTTGACCGCCAGCGCTGCCACCATTAACTCGATTCAGTCTGCGGCCCTAGGACTTCCCCAGTTCTATCAACAGGGCTTCGGCGATCCCATTTACAACTACCCGCGCCCCTTCACCGCCGCCTTTGTACAGGACCAATGGCAGATGGCGCCTAATTTCACGCTGAATATTGGCGTGCGTTATGAGTTGGATTCTCAATACGGTGCGTTGAACACGGACAAGAACAATTTTGCTCCGCGCTTGTCTTTTGCCTGGGACCCGTTCAAGGACCACAAGACGGTCATTCGCGCCGGCTACGGCATCTTCTATTCACCGATTTACGGCCAAATTGCTGACGTAGTACAGACGTTGGGATTGGTCAACGGCGTTCGTCAGATCGCGCAGACATTTGTGCCGCTTACCGGCGCTCCCGGCAATCCGGCTCTGACTTCAGCGGCGATCTTCCAGACCTTGTTTGCCCAAGGCAAAGTCCAGTGCACCACGCCCGCTGCCGGCAATGCAGCCTGCATCACGCCTGCTGACCTCACCCAATTCGGCATCAACATCACGCATACCGGACCAGTTCCTCCGTTGAGCGTTCTGTTCAGCGGCCAGCCGAACTATCAGAACCCGTATTCCCAGCAAGCTGAATTTGGTATTGAGCGTGAAATTGCCAAGGGTTGGGCTATATCGCTGAGCGGCATTTACGTTCATACCATCGGCTTGCCGGTCGCAATTGACACAAATGCTCTTCCGACGGCGCCCATTGTGAATGCGCCCATCGGTCTGACCGGACTGCCTGGCGTAACCGTTCCCTTCCATAGCTTTGCCTGTGCAACTTGTTTTGCGAACCCGCTGTTGCTCCAAAACGACGTCTATTCGTCCAAGGGGGCCGCTCTTTATGAGGGTGCGATCCTTGAGGTGAAGAAGCGTTTCAGCCAGCATTACTCCGTGTTGGCCAATTACACGCTGAGCAAGGCCTTTGATACCACAACGGACTTCAACAGCGATTTTGGTCCGTTTGATAACACCAACCTGTCGGCTGAACGCGCCTTGTCAAACTTTGATCAGCGCCATAAGGTCACCATCGCCACGGTTGTGGATACCGGTAATTCGGGTGGACACATTTTCTCCAACTTCCAGTTGGCGCCGATCTTCCGCTATAACAGCGGTCACCCCTTCAACCTGCTGGCCGGCGCTGACCTAAATGGCGATCGCCACTCCACCAACGATCGTCCTATTGGAGCTGCGCGCAATACCGGTCTGGGTCCTGATTACATGGACTTTGATATGCGTATCACCCGTCGCTTTAAAATGGGTGATCGCGCGGATCTTCAAATACTTGCTGAGGGTTTCAACCTGGCTAACCGCACCAACTATGCCAGCGTGAACAACCTTGTAGGGCCAAAAGTGTTCGGAAATACCTTCAACGTGCACGGAGTTGCGGTGGATCCGACCACTACGTCTGTGGCCACGCCGCTGGTATTCACCTCGGCTTTCCCGATGCGCCAGTTGCAACTTGGTATTCGCATCGGATTCTAGCTCGTAACCTGGACGACGGAGGCGATTTATTGCCTCCGTCGTTTTCTCTTTAGCCACTGATCATCGATTTTTTAGCGCCAATGTCTGTCGCTTCCCAAACCACGCCCCATACGAGCCAGATGACCGGTGCGCAAGCCGTGGTCGCTGCTCTGGTGCGGCATGGCATCACTGCGGGCTTTGGCATTCCCAGCATTCACAACATTGCTGTGTATGAAGCGCTACGCCAAACTCCCGAATTCCATCATTGGGTCGTTCGTCATGAACAGGCTGCCGGCTATGCCGCGGACGGTTTCTATCGCCGCAGCGGGCAGATGGCCGCAATATTCGCTTCCACTGGCCCTGGAAATCTGTTTACGCTGGTGCCGCTGCTGGAAAGTTTGCAGAACAACATTCCGGTCCTTCTCATCGGCACCAATATCGCATCTTCAATGCTGGGCAAGACCGGCGGAGCACTGCATGAGACTCCAGACCAACTGGAGATTATTCGCCCTCTCACTCGCTTTGCGCGCCGTGTGGTCAGCCCGCACACTCTGATGGAGACGATCGCCGAAGCTGTCGCCGTCCTCCACGGACCTTTGCCGGGACCGGCTTTTATTGAGATACCGCACGATTTTTTCCTTGCCGCCGTAAGCGTCGATCTGTCGAAACCCGCGCCGCGGAATTCCGCTTCGCATCCGGCTCCGCCGTCTCAAGAGATGGAAGACGCTCGCCAACAAATTGTTGGCAGTCGCACACCAACAATTCTCATCGGTGCTGGCATACGCGATAGCGCAGCCGCTGTCCGCAACTTTGCCGAAATTATGCAATGCCCGGTCTTTACCACAACCAGCGGGAAGGGAATGTTTCCCGGCGACCATCCGCTTTCTCTCGGCTGCATCTCGCGTCTGGGCGCGGTGCAAGACGTTTTCGGGCAAAGCGATCTGCTCATTTCTTTTGGAGCGCGTCTTACGGAATTCGATACCGGCCGCTTCGGCCTGCAGCTCCCTCCACAACACATTCAGGTCATTGCGGACGCGCACTACGCCGGAGATAGGATTCCGTCAACGCGGATCGTGGGTGAAATCGCGGCGGTCGCGCAAGCCTTTGCGCAAGGCACTACCGCACGCTCGTCCTGGTGCGATATCGCCGCAATCAAGGCAAGCGAATCGCAACGGCTGGAGGCGCTGGGACAGGATAGCTATGCTGCTCTCAAATTACTTCGGACAGCCATGCATCGTAATGACGTGCTGGTCAACGATCAATCCATTCTCAACTATTGGGCGTCGGCTTTTTTCCCTGTGCTGGAGCCGGGAACATTTCTTTATCCCTCGGGATCGGGAACGCTGGGCTACGCTCTGCCTGCGGCCATTGGCGTAGCCTGCGCGGTAAAACGCTCCGGTGAAACGCGCAAGATCGTCTGTATCACGGGCGATGGCGGTTTCCAATACACGCAGCATGAGCTGGCCACCTTAGCGCAGTATGATCTGCCGGTCAAAATTCTCTTGGTCAACGATGATTCATACGGCGTGATCGCATTCTTGCAGCGGACGATGTTTGGCCAGACACATGAAATCGCATTGAAGAATCCGGATTTTTGCCGCGTGGCGGAAGCTTATGGCATCCGCGCAGAGCGCATCACGTCGATTGACGCTCTGCGGCAGCGCATGCCGCAGTGGCTCAGCGCGCCCGGTCCTGCTTTGCTGGAGTGGCACACCCAATTGAACGCGCCGTGGGCGGTTGGCGCTATTCCGCGCCCAACCGGTATCGCCCAGAAAAGCTCATAAGGAGACAGATCGTCCATGCCTGATCAGCCGGTTCACAAGAGCGTACAACAACTTTTCGATCTAAAGGGCCGTGTCGCTATCATTACCGGCGGATCGATTGGGCTGGGCCGCCAGATGGCTGAAGCTCTGGCTGAAATGGGAGCGAATCTGGTTCTGTGCGCGCGCAAGAAAGAGCGCTGTGAAGAAGCCGCGCATGACATGGAAAAGCTTGGTGTCCGCGCTTTAGCCATGGCTTGTGACGTAAAAGACCAGGCCAGCGTTGAACAATTGATCGCCGGCGCCATGGCAGAGTTCAAACGCATCGATATCCTCATCAACAATGCGGGCATTTCATGGGGCGCTCCCACGGAAAAGATGACGCTGGCGGAGTGGAACAAGGTCATGGAAACCAACCTTACAGGAACATTCCTCTGCGCCCAGGCCGCGGGTAAAATCATGCTGAAGCAGGGAAGCGGTAAGATCATTAACATGGCGTCTGTTGCAGGCATCAGGGGCGCGCCGCCGGAAACGGTGGAGGCAATTGCTTACCATGCCAGCAAAGGCGCGGTGATTTCCTTTACGCATGATCTTGCGGTGAAGTGGGCGCGGCATAATATCCAGGTGAACGCTATTGCGCCGGGATGGTTCCCAACACACATGTCTGACAAAGTCATTGAACACAAGCGAGATTATCTGCTCAGCCACATTCCCGCGCGCCGTTTTGGTTCCGATCATGACTTGAAAGGCGCGGCGGTCTTTCTCGCATCGGACGCCTCTGCCTACGTCAACGGCCACGTGCTGGTGGTGGATGGAGGCCAATCCGCCTGAGGTCATTATGATTATTCCTCTTACTCCATTGCGATTCTTGCGTTATTCCAGCCAGCAATTTCCGGGTCGCACAGCGGTGGTCTGTGGCGATCAGCGATTCACCTACGCGCAATTTTCTGACCGCACCGCGCGCCAGGCAGGAGCGTTGCGATCTCTGGGCGTCAAGTCCGGTGAACGCGTTGCTTTTCTTGGCGCAAATTGCCATCGCCTGCTTGAAGGCTACTATGGCGTGGTAGAGGCCGGCGGCATCCTGCTGCCCTTGAACATCCGTTTGGCGTCACAGGAACTGGCATACATTCTCAACGATTCAGAAGCCGATGTGCTTTTCTTTGAAGAGCAGTTTATTCCGCTGGTTGAGTCATTCCGCAATGATCTCCGCTCGGTGAAGCATTTTGTCCCGTTGGATTTCAAACCCAACCAGCCCTGGATGGCGCCGAAGAATTACGAAGATATGCTTGCTGCCGCTACGCCCTATCGCGCGGATGTGATGCAGATCGACGAAAATTCCGTCGCCGAACTTTTCTATACCAGCGGCACCAGCGCCAATCCCAAGGGCGTGATGCTGACGCATCGCAACATTTACCTTCACGCGCTCAATGTCGCGATCGCCTTCGGAAGCAAAAGTGAATCGGTGGAGCTGCACACTATTCCACTGTTCCACGCCAATGGCTGGGGCGTGGCACATTCACTCACTTACGTCGGTGGCAAGCATGTGATGATGCGCAAATTTGAGACCACGGAGGTCTTTCGGCAAATCGAGCGTGAAGGTGTGCAGTCCTTGAGCGTGGTTCCGGCCATGGCCACCGCGCTGGTGAACTGTCCTGAGCGGCCCAAGTTCAATTTGAAGAGCCTTGAGCGCATGAGCCTGGGCGGCGCGGCGTCGTCTCCCACGCTGGTGCGTGAAGTGGAAGAAAAGCTGGGCTGCGCCTGCTATTCCGGTTATGGTCTAACGGAAACAGCGCCTGTCTTAACGACGGCGCGCATGAAGGCCGGGCTCGATTGGGAAGGCCGCGTTCGCTATGAGAAGCAGGCGAGCACCGGTCACGCGATTCCCGGCGTTGAGATTCGCGTTGTCGATCCTGATGATAACGATGTTCCCCGCGACGGTAAGAGCATTGGCGAGATTGTTGCCCGCAGTGATGGTGTCATGGCCGGCTACTGGAAGCAGCCCGAAGCCACCGCGCAGGTCATGCGCAATGGCTGGTTCCATACCGGTGACATGGCCACCATGGATGAAAATGGTTACGCCCTCATTGTGGATCGCAAGAAAGACATCATTGTGAGTGGCGGCGAAAATATTTCATCTTTGGAAGTAGAGAAGGCGCTGCTTGCGCATCCCGGCATTTATGAAGTGGCAGTAATTCCCGTGCCCGACGAGCGTTGGGGCGAGGTGCCAAAAGCCCTTGTCGTGATGAAGCCAGGCGTGACTGCGACAGAAGCTGAAGTGCTGGAGTTTTGCCGCAGTCACCTGACTCACTATAAGTGTCCCCGCACGGTTGAATTTGTTGATACGCTGCCGCGCACAGGGACGGGCAAAGTGCTCAAGAAAGAGCTGCGCAAAAAATACTGGTCGGGAACGGAGAGCATTCGTCCGGAGCTGGCGACAAAAAAATAAGATTTTCATCCCGAGCGCAGCGAGGGGTCACTATTTCCCCGATGCTGTATAGGACAGCGAGGATTTTTATTTGCACTTATCTTGACCTGTTGACTAAATAAACTCATAGGGTTCCCTCGCTACGCTCGGGATTGAAGAAAAATATGCCCAAACGAATTCTCGACTCACCCCAAACTCTCAAAGATCTCGTCGGCCAGGAAATCGCCGTCACCGACTGGTTCAATATTACGCAGGAACGAATCCAGCAGTTCGCCGATGCCACGCTCGACCATCAATGGATCCATGTTGACGTGGAGCGCGCCCGCCGCGAATCGCCTTTCAAAGCGCCGATTGCTCACGGCTTTCTCACGCTATCTCTGCTGCCCCACTTTATGCATCAAGCGCTGGAAATCAAACAGGGCGTTCGTCTGGGCGTGAACTACGGCCTGAATCGTGTGCGATTTGTCTCTCCAGTGCGCGCGGGATCAAATATTCGCGCCCGCATCATGCTTCAATCATTGAAAGACGTTCCTCCCGACGGGATGGAAGCGCTGTTCAACGCGACTGTGGAAGTGGAAGGGGGAGAAAAGCCGTGTTGCGTGGCGGAGTGGGTAGTGAGGTATTACCGCTGATCTTAATCCCAAGCGCAAGCGAGGGATCTCTACAAACTTCGATGAATCACGTGTCATGAAGAATCTAGTAAAAGTCTCTAAGCAGAGAATTAACCGGTGATAGGCTGCACCCACTCTGCTCAGGATTCACGAGAACGCAAACCATTTACAATCCTTCTCTCTTCGTCGCATTCAGCCCTACCCTCATCAGCGTCTTCGCTACCTCGCCCAGCGATGCGAAGCGCTCATCCTTTGTCATGCCATGAAAATAGCGGTAATAGATCTGCTGAATGATCACCGCCACCTTGAACATGGCAAACACGTAATAAAAAACGATGTCGGAAAGATCACGTCCGGTTTTCTCGGCGTAGCGCTGCGCCAGCTCCGCACGGCGAAGCATTCCCGGGACAATCGTTGGCCCCCAGCGCACCATCTGCATCTCCGGAGGATCGTCAGGATCGATCCAATACGCTAGCGCCGTGCCTAAGTCCGTCAGCGGATCGCCCAGCGTGCACATCTCCCAGTCCAGAACGGCTTTGATTCGCGTGATGTCCGCGGGATCAAGCACCATGTTGTCGTACTTGTAGTCATTGTGGACGAGCGTTGCTCCGCTCCGCGCAGGCATGTGTTCGCGCAGCCAGGCGGAAAGCGGTTCCACCTCCGGCAGATCATGTGTCTTCGATCCCTGATAGCGCTCCATCCAGCCGCGTACCTGCCGCTCCAGATAGCCTTGCGGTTTGCCCAACTCACCGAGGCCGAGCGCGGTGTAATCCAGGCCGTGCAGCGCAGCCAGATTGTCGATGAATGATTCGCTGAGCTTCTTTGCTGTCTCCTCTGGCAAAGCAAGACCATCCGGAAGGTTCCGCCGCAGGATCACTCCGCGTACGCGCTCCATCACGTAAAAGGGCGCGCCGAGCACGGAATCATCTGTGCAATACAGCAGCGGGCGCGGCGTTGGATAAGCCGCATGCAGCTTTTGCAGCACGTTGTATTCGCGTCCCATATCATGCGCGGATTTCACTTTGCTGCCGAATGGCGGACGCCGCAGCACCATTTCTTTTTCACCCAATGCGACGGAATACGTGAGGTTGGAATGGCCGCTGGGAAATTGCTTTACCACCAACTCTCCGCCGAGATCGGGAAAATGGCTGCGAAGATATGGCTCCAGCTTGGCGAGGTCCAACTCCTCACCCTGGCGGACGGCCTTTGTGCTGTCCTGTAACTCATCGGCAACTGAGAAATGTTTTGTGGCTTCGGCTGACATTGGCGTCAGTTCCTTGTTTCACTGATTAACGTTCCGCTGATTTCGCAGCGGGCAATCCCGCCTGCTTTACCGATGCGTGAGAAACTCCGGATCAGTAAAGTGCGGAGTAGCATTGTACGAGCTTAGAGTAAACCGTCCGGCGGAGAAGAGAAACTCGCTGTAAGAGCAGTTGCGCACCATCCACGCGGCCTTCAATGTGGCCTCAGTGGAAAGATCCAATGCCCGCTGCATGGCCACGCCAACCGGTCCACCGGAACTGAAGATAGCGATGCGCTGCCCGCGATTTCCATTCTCAGGAAACCTGGCCAGTCCGCGCTGCACGCGCGCGCTGAAATCCGCCCAAGGCTCAATGCCTTCCAGCGGCAGCTCTCCACCTGCCCACCGCCCGATTACAACTTCAAAGATCTGCTGAAATGTTTTGAACTGCTCCGGCCGCGTTTGTGATTCTTTAAACGCCTGGTGCATTCTGCGGATATTGGAATCGCTTTCAATCAACTCTGGGAGTGACCGTTCCAGCACCGCTTCAGCCTGGAACTCATCGAATTCCGGCAGCACAACCGGTTTGGGCCAGGGAAGTCCCGCGCCTTTGTAAGCTTCACCCACCAGGCGCGCCGTCTCCCGCTGCCGCACTCGTGGCCCGGAATACACGCGGTCAAAGCCAAGCTGCAACCCTGTCCAATAGTTGCCCAGCATGCGGCTCTGCTCTTCGCCCTTAGCGGAGAGCTTGTCATAGTTGCGCTCAAGAAAGGATGCTTGGCCGTGCCGGACCAGGAAAAGGCTGCTCATTCGGAATTGAAAGCTCGAAAGCCGAGGATATCACGCACGCTGCCTCCACGCGAGTGAACGCTTGAGAATCCATCGGGTGCGCGCTGCGGAAGTCAGATCTAAGAGTGATCGCGCAGACACAATAGCGCGCTGGCAATCCTCAGCGCCCGATTCAATCACGTACAGACTGCTTTACTGCTTAGTCGCAGCCCCAGGAACATGAAATTCAACGCCATTCGCGGCATTGACCTGCTCCGTCGCGGATGCGTCGAGATCGGCAAGCTGGTATTTACGCGCGTTCTGCTCGCTGAAGATCCAGAGAGTCTGGCCGGCAATAGCGTAGCTTTTGGCCGTGATGCGGTGACCATCGCGGAAGACAAATACCGTGGCCACGGCTGGCTCCTTTGCGGATAAGGTCGCGCCAGAGCTGGCCCTGTTGCGGTCTTCGTAATATCGTCTGTTTTCTTCGCTGCGTAGATCGGAAACTTCGTCAGTGAGCTGCTGGACTTGAGCTGCAAGCTCCGCGCTGTTGCCATTATCGGTGTTTACAACAACGGGCTGTTGCGCAGGGGGGCCATAGCCGCCGTAACCATCCCCGTAGTAGTCGCCATAGAAGCTGGGATAGTAGGGATAGAAAGGTGATCCAAGGAAGAGCCCGCCGCCAAAGAAGAATGGTGAGCATCCAAAGCAGCCGTTGAAGAACCCAAAGTGGTGATTATGAAAATGGTGAAAGCCGAAAGGACGGTTTACAAATGGACGATTTACAAAGACGTGCCCACCGGATGAAAAAGTCCGCGACGAGAAGGTCCGGTGCGATGGAGCAAAAGATGAAAGGCCGGGAGTCCGCGGACCAAAGGAACTGAAGCCTGGACCTGATCTGAATCCGCTCGGGGCCGAGCTAATTCCCGAAGGGCCTGCTGACCTGAACCCGCCAGAAGGAGCGGACCGAAAACCACCACCGCCATGGGAGAAACCGCCACCACCGCCGCGACCTGACATTCCGCGCTGCGCATAGAGTGGGGAAGAAACGAGAACAGCAAGCGTACCCAGAATAATGAGCGACGGTAGGCGTTTCATAGAGTATCCCAGTCCTTGATTACATTTTAGTCCTTTCCAAAGATCGCCGACGCAAGTATTTACCCAATGTTTTCAATCATCTGCTGTGATTGACACACGGAACTATAATCTTCCGCATGAAAAATGGCATGTTCTTGATTGTTGTCATTCTATTATCCATCACCGCATTCTCACAGACCAAGAAGCCCAAAACTGCGGCTCCGCCGGCGTCGGCCAACGTTTATCCGATACAAGAAGGCTACGTCGATGCCAATGGCGTACTCATTTATTACCAGACCATCGGCCAGGGCGCGCCTTTGATGATCGTGCATGGCGGTCCGGGCGTTGCGCATGATTATCTAATGCCTTACCTGCTGCCGCTGGCGCGGGGCAACAAACTCATCTTCATCGATGAGCGTGGATCCGGCCGGTCAGAAAAACTGGAAGATGCCGCGCAGTACACGGTGGAAAATATGGTCGAGGACGTGGAGAGTGTCCGGCAGGCGCTGCATCTGGGCAAGATCAGCCTCATGGGCCATTCTTATGGCGGCGTGCTGGCGCAGGCGTACGCATTCAAGTATCAGCAGAACCTTACGCACCTGGTGCTGGGCGGGACGTTCTACAGCACGAGCGAAATGAATAAAGTGCTGGCCGAAGAAAAACGCAGCATGCCGCCGGAAGCGCTGGTAAAACTTGAAGCGCTGGAGAAAGCCGGACTCTTCAACAAAGGCAAGGACTGGGAAAAAGGCCGCTACCCGGACGACTACGCCAAGCTGGCGTGGGGCGATGGCTACTTTCCTTATCTTTATCAGCGGCGGCCAGATGCAAATTACGATCCTGCCGCCGGCAACACCAGCACTTCATGGGACCTCTATCGCGAGATGTGGGGATCTGATGGCGAGTTCATTATCGACGGCAATTTGAAGTCGGTGGAATATCTGGACAAACTTTCCAGCATTCATGTGCCAACGCTTTTGATCTGCGGCGACCATGACGAATCGAATCCCCGGCTTTCACGCACCATGCATGAAAAAATTGCCGGATCAAAGCTGGCCATCATGCCGCAGTCCGGTCACCTGGCGTTTGTGGACCAGCCAAATTTGTACATCAAGACGGTGGCGGAGTTCTTGAAAGGCAAGTGAAGACCCACTCGTGGGAATCGTGAGTATATCTCCGGGCCGGCTTGAACTTTTGTATGGTCCGTGATTCGATCGGATCGGTCAGATGGCATCGCGATACTTCCCAGATCAGGACTTCTTGGGAACTTGGGATCCTTTTGACGATCACACCACACCGGCCGACTTATGAGTACTGATCCGTTGTCAATGAGCGACTCGGCAATTTCGCATCAAGTAACCTTGACGGCGCCCAAACTGGCATCAGGAATTGAGAAGCCATCCAGTTCCCTACCGCCTGAACTGCCGTCGGATCGCGAGCAGAAACAGCGCAAACAGCGTCGAGCTCAGCAAGGTCTCGAAGATCTCCAAAACTCGCCCCCACGGGTAGGCCGGAGCGTACTCGGCGCTTTTCTGAAAGGTAGCCGCATCCACGGAAGTGATCGCGCCCTTTCCCACCAGACCCACCTCCGCCCACAGATTCGGCGTCCATCCTTCCCCGGTGTGCCACGCCGAGGCGTACGTCTCCGCTTGCCTGGCCCCCTGCCGCTTCAGCCCAATTCCGGGGAGAGGCAACAACGCCGTAAACAAAACCAGGGTTCCAAGCAGCCATACTATCGCCTTCACGTAACTGTTCCCATAGTCGCTCGCATACCGGTATAGAGCCACCAAGCTCAACTTGGGATGCAGCCACCGACGTAGACTTAGAAGGCGTCCAGCCGTCGGCACGGCCAGCCGCTTCATCTCCATCTCGCCAAAATGCAACTCATTGGCGGTCCAATAATCCAGGCGAGAATCGTAGTTCTTCTTCAATTGACGATAAATCTGCTCCACCGCTCGGTAGTCGCGCTGCCCAGATCTCTTCAATCCAATCGCGTCCGGTTGTCCGCAATCAATCGTCTCTTCAAAGACTGCGAGGCCATGATTGCCATCCCGCTTTCCCCATAGCGCGGATGAGGTAAAACAAAGCTGACTCACGTCGGTATCGTGGAAAAGAGCGCGGCTCAAATCGACATCGTCGAAGACGATCTCGCCGGGCTTGGAGAAGTTTGCCAGCGCAAACACAACGCTCGGCTGTCCTGCAATTTGAGGATCAAACTTCGTACGCCGGAATTCCGCTCGATCGAGAAACTGGCTGCTCCCCCAATATGCCGTTCCGTGAAATTTCGTCTCCACAAAACGTATTGCCTGCGCGAACGTCGCTTCGCCGAAATCTGCGTACTGTGTAAATGTCCTTCCGTGGAAATCTGTGTCTTGCATGAAGGTTGCTTTGTGGAACTTTGCATTCTGCGTGAAGGTTCCAAAGCGGAAGTTTGCATGCTGTGTAAATGTCGCTTCGCGGAAGTCTGCGTCCTGCGCGAAGTGCGCATAACTGAAATCCACATCCCGCGTGAAGATCGCAGCGTAGAACCGGCAGATCGCTTGGAATTTCCTACCTGTCAAGCCGAAGTCGAGCAGAGGAAAGAAAAAGTGATCAAAGTACGCCTCGCCCTCCCCTGCAGCCCCCAAAATCCTGTCAAACTCCCGCCAGAATTCATCGAAGAGCGGTCCCGACTGCTTGTGCGGATCCTTTGAGTGCATCAGGCATACGGGCTTCCCGTCTACCCCGTCTGGCGCAACGTGTAGTTTGCGCGGGCAACTCACGTGGCCGAAGTCTCCCATCCTGACCGGGCAGCCGGCTTCGACCCTGTCGCCTTCCGCCGCAGCACTCTCGTGAGGCTCCTTCCCGGGTTCCCGCTCCGAGCTTTCGACGGGTTCAATCTCTAACTCCGCCACTGCGTGCTCATCAGATGTAATCTCTTTCTCATCCGCCATAATGCGCGAGTTTACCATCTTTCTTATAGCCCGCTAATCCACTTAGCGGTCCTAGGTTCCCACACGGGAAGCCGGATGACCAGGTCTGTATTTTCAGACCTCGGAGGGGCCGACCCTTGCCGAGCAAGGCTGACGGGTAAGTCGCTAGGCGATAACAGGCCAATGCACGCATTGAAGGGATTTACTCGCAACAGAGCCGATTACTAACGACAAACGCGCAAGGGTGGAGGAGTTCCTCGCGAATCGGGGATGGTCCGCAAACTCCCGAGATACGGGCTCGTGGGAAGCGAAAACGAGATCGTGAGCGAATTATGCGGCATCCCGAATCCACATTTATTGACTCGGGACTGTCCGGAGAATGTGGACGGCCAACCCTTGATCAGAACGGCAGCGTCGGCAATCGAAAGGCTCGGTTCGAGTCTCAGCGCGACGCCAAACTTCCTGCATAATTTTCTGTCCGCCGCGTTGCAGGACCATTCTTTATCAGATCCGCCGCTTTCTCCGCGATCATGATTGTCGGCGCGTTAGTGTTGCCGCCGACTACGGTTGGCATGATGGATGCATCCACCACGCGCAGGCCTTCAACGCCGTGAACGCGAAGCTCTGAATCCACGACAGCCGACGAATCATTCCCCATCTTGCATGTGCCAACAGGATGATAAAGCGTCTCAGTAAATTTGGAGATGTGTGCTCGCAAGGCGGCATCATCTTTTGCCGCGGGGCCGGGATGCAGTTCTACGCCGCGATAGGCGTCGAAGGCTTTTGTCGCAGCGAGCTTGCGAGAGAGCTTGATCCCTTCCAGCATAACGTCCATATCGCGCGAGTCAGAAAGGTAATTGGCGCGGATAGCGGGAGCATCCAGCGGATTGCTGGAGCGCAGACGAATGTCACCCCGGCTGAATGGATGCAGCAGAGTTGGCCCCATGGTGAAGGCGTGCCCTTTGATCTGCTGGAATCCGTGCTCAACAAAATAGCCAACGCCAAAATGAAATTGCAGGTCGGGTATCTGGGCGCGGGAAGAGGTTTTGACAAAAGCGCCAGCTTCTGCCACGTTGGAGGTCAGTGGGCCTCTTTTGGAAATCATGTAACGCATGAGGTTGGAAAAGCTCTCAGCGCTGGCCAGGCTGATGGGTTTGGTGCATTCATAGACCGTCGCGCAGGCAGGATGGTCTTGAAGATTCTTGCCCACTCCCGGCAGATCACAAGCAATCGGAACATTGAAGTGGCTCAAATGGTCGGCCGGGCCCACGCCGGAAAGCATGAGCAACTGCGGCGAGCCGATAGCCCCGGCACACAGAATGATCTCGCGCTCAGCCCGCTCCTGTACGCTGTTGTTGCCCTGCTGAAAGCTGACTATCGTCGCGCGCTTGCCTTCAAAATAAATTCCGAAAACATGCGTTTCGGTTTTTACGGTCAGGTTTTTTCGCGACGCGACGGGATGCAGAAATGCCGCGGCAGAGCTGTGGCGCTGGCCCTTGCTCTGCGTGACCTGATAGAAGCCAACGCCATCCTGCTGCGCGCCGTTGAAATCAGGATTGCGCTGGAGACCGGCTTCTTCCCCTGCGGCCACAAACGCCTCAGACAGCGGATTGACCGTGCGCAGATCGCTCACGCAGAGCGGCCCTGATGCGCCGTGATATTCCGATGCGCCGCGTTCCTGATTTTCCGACTTCTTGAAGTAGGGCAACACGTCCGCGTAGCCCCATCCGGGATTGCCCAGATCGCGCCACTGGTCATAATCTACGTGGTTGCCGCGAATATAGATCATGGCGTTGATGGAACTGCTGCCGCCCAACACCTTGCCGCGCGGCCAGTACAGGCTACGATTGCCCAACGTAGCCTCAGGTTCGGTGAAGTAAGTCCAGTCACACGGGCCTTTAAAGAGCTTGGAGAAAGCCAGCGGAATGTGAATCTCTTTCCGGGTATCGCGGCAGCCTGCTTCCAGCAGCAGCACTTTTACCGTGGGATCTTCGCTTAGCCGATTGGCCAGCACGCATCCGGCAGACCCGGCGCCAATGATGATGTAGTCATACATTCGCGGACTCCTGGGAAGGGAAGAACAGGATGAGAGGAATTGTAGCGCAGAAAACTATGGACCGTGGCTGAGATTAAGCCTGCGGGACGAGATGCACCGGGCACAGGATCTTAGCTCTTCATCTCCTTGAACGTCATTTCTTTGGCTTTGCTCCTGGTCTTGCGTTTCCAGGCCGCGAACAGCTCCGCGTAAGACTCTTTCAGGTAGCTTTTGACGGGAATGTTAAGGCGCTTGGCGGTGGCGTCAATCCATTTGGCCTGGCCTTCAATTTCGCCAAAGTTCCCGATGGGCGTTTCGTCGATCACCACGTGGCCGTTAGAGTCGGCCCATTCACTGCGGAACTTTTCATAACGGAAGCTGGGGCTGAACCCTACGGCTTCAATTATCCGGCCCATGGCATCGCCATTCTCGACCTGGGTCTCAATCTCCCGGCGGGACTTATGCCGCCCGGATTGCCTCCCGCTGCGGTCCTTATATGTCAGCGTCCAGCGCGGGCCGTACTCGCGAAGGCGGAGCAGGGCTTCCCGCCGGCGAAGCTTGCCCCCGGGCTGGTCATAGAGGGTGTTCATCTCATGGGTGCGGGGGGTAATCAAACGGAATCCAGAGGTTTGGAGAGCGGCAGTGAGGGCGTCAATGTCGTCAATCCTGAACTTGATCTCCACTTCGCGATCGGTAGCCATGCCGCCAGTATAAAGAAAAGGTGCCTCAGGTACATTGTGCCGAAAACACTGAAAGATGGCCTGGCCAGTTACCCTTGGAATGTCCTTTTTCGCATTTTTAGAAAAAATAAATGATTTTTTTATTTAATTCATTTAAAATCAATAGGTTACGAGACAAAAATACACTGTTTTCTGAACAACTGCTTTCCAGCCACAGGCATCTTACTTTGGGTCGTGAATTAAGGTAACTGGCCTAACCTTAGGAGCTTAGCGGCAATCCCAGGTGTTGTAAAAAAGACACGCTGCGAGTTTGGGAGAATATAAGGCGGTTGCCCCCATCCTTATGATTCCATACAATTAGCGTCGATATGAACACAGGGGAACCCAGATTCTGTATGTCAAGGAGTTTGCATGAACAGAGTACTGTCCATTCTGGCGGCGGCTTTCTGTATGGCTGCCAACGTGGGGGCGGCACCAGTTCCAAACCACCAACAGCCCCAGGTAAAAAATAGCGCCATCCCCATGGCACTCAGGTCAACCCAGAACCAGACATTAAAGAGTTCAAAGGTTGAACCCAAACCCTACCAGATCGGAACGGCATCCTGGTACGGCAAGCAGTTTCACGGCAAGACCACAGCCAGCGGCGAGGATTTCGATATGTTCGAATTCACGGCCGCGCACCGGAAGCTCCCTTTGGGAAGCTTTGTAAAGGTGACGAACCTGAAAAATGGCAAGTGGATTATTGTTCGGGTCAATGACCGGGGACCGTACGTTGGCAACCGGATTATGGATCTGAGCTATAGCGCTGCCCGGATGCTCAATTTCCGTGATGGCGTGGAGCGTATCCGTATTGACCTGATTCAGCCGGAAAATGTGGCTATGAATCGTGGTTATTAGCGCACAATAAGCGAAAAATAAATATACTAGGGAGCATGGCTATTCAGTCTCCTGTGATCGCAGGTCTGCCCGCATCCTCCAGGATGCGGGAGCGCCTCATTGTCGCCTTGGACGTCTCCACCGCCGCAGAAGCGCAAAAGCTTGTGGCCCGCATTGGGGATGCTGCGGGCATTTACAAGGTAGGACTCCAACTTTTTACCGCCGAAGGCCCAGGCATCGTCCGTGATTTGGTTAGTTCTGGGCGGCGAGTGTTTCTCGATCTAAAACTTCATGACATTCCTACGACTGTCGCTCTGGCCGTGAAGTCGGCTGCGGAACTACGCGTCGATATGCTTACGATCCACGGCAGCGGCGGGGCAGCGATGTTGCGTGCCGCTACAGAAGCCGCTGCCGGACGTATGAAACTGCTGGCCGTGACTGTCCTGACCAGCCTGAATGATGAAGACATGCAGGAAATTGGTGTTGCGGGGCGCTTGTCTGATCAGGTTCTGCGTATGGCTGCCCTCGCGCAAAGCGCAGGCTGCCAGGGAATTGTTACTTCGCCGCGCGAAGCTCTAATGGCAAGAAAAGCCATGGGAGAAAGCTTTGCCATTGTCACACCGGGCATTCGCCCGGCGGGCGCAGAGACCAATGACCAGCAGCGGACAGCGACTCCAGCACAGGCAATCAGCAATGGAGTAAGCCACATTGTTGTCGGCCGGCCGATTACCCATGCCGCGGATCCAGCGAAAGCCGCCGCTGCGATAATTTCTGAAATGGAGCAGGCAAGAATAAGCAGGTGACTGCGTTCTAGATTTAGCTCTACAATACCTTTTCAACGAGGTACTCACATGCGTGGCGTGATCTTCTTCCTGGCTTCAGTACTTGCCGCTTCAGCGCAAACGGTTTCATCGCAGAACACGTCAACCGAGAATGTCTCAGCCCAGAGCGTGTCCTCTCAGACCAGTGATTCCGCTGTTTCTGCGACTAGTAGTGATCCGGCGGTACAACAGATAATCGTACCCGCCGGCACGCAGGTATTGCTTCACCTGAGGAGTCCCATCGATACCAAGACCGCCAAGGTCGGCGACGGCGTTTACTGCCAGACCAGCTTTCCCGTGACCCAGAACAACGTGGCTGTGATCCCCGCAGGAACGTATGTGAAAGGTAAGATCGCCCAGGTCAAGCGGGCGGGAAGGATCAAAGGCCGGGCAGAGATATTGTTCAATTTCACGACAATGATTTTCCCGAACGGCTACACCATTGATCTGCCCGGAGCGCTGGAAAATGCGCCGGGCTCCCGCAACAGCACCGTCGCAGATAAAGAAGGCACCGTAAAGGCCGACAGCCAGAAAGGTAAGGACGCAGGCACTGTTGCCAAAACGGGAGCTACCGGAGCCGTGATTGGAGCTGTAGCTGCAGGTGGAAAGGGCGCTGGCATTGGCGGACTGGCAGGCGCTGCGGTTGGTTTAGGCCAGGTGCTTTTTACGCGTGGCCAGGATGTGCGTATCGACCAGGACACTGCTCTTGAGATGGTGCTTGAGCGTCCGCTTACCATTGAAGTAACAAACGCAACGCCGGCCACGGCGGAGAATACCGTCAGGCCTCGGGTGACGAATAACCGGCTTGCAATGCCCCGCACTCCAGCGCCGAAATAGACGCACTCATCATCGCAAAGCGCAGTAGTGGTTATTAAATGTGCCTCTGGTGAATCGTTTGTTCAAAATCTTCGGCTTCCAATTTTAATATCCAAGTATTTCTCTCTCTACAGATATTGGAAGGCATCTGTCCTATCCCATCCATAGATTCCATTGAATCAGTCACTTAACTTCTACTGGAAATGGAACTCTGCTTGCACAAAACAAACCAAGCTTCGGGTGCCGGATATTTTTACGACTGTTCAGTAAAACACTCTTTTAGCTTTAAATTTATCGAAGTTTGTTCTAATTTCGCACGAAAAACTTTCTGTTTCATTTAGGAGGGAAGTGAGATGTTAAAGAAGGTAGCCTTTTCCCCGTTAATGCTGTCGCTGCTTGTTCTGGTGTTTGCGGCGAGCGCATTTTCCCAAACTACAGCGAAAATTTTAGGGACCGTGACTGACGCCAGCGGCGCCGCAATAGTCGGTGCAAAGATCAGCGTTAAGAACCCAGCTCTTGGAATCGAACGGACAACTCAGACTAACGCAACCGGTAATTATGAAGTGTCTGCGCTGCCTCCAGGTAAGTACAACGTTCAAGTGGAAATGAACGGATTTGAAACGCAGTTGGCAAGAGATCTGGTGCTTGAGGTCAGCCAGAATTCCGTTCAGAACTTCGGACTGAAAGTGGCCAGCACCTCAGAAGTGGTTACGGTTGAAGCGGCCGCGCCTCTGATTGAGGCGACCACAATGACTGTGGGCGCAACTATCAACCAACGGACGGTGCAGGAACTGCCGTTGAATGGCCGCCACTTCGTAGATCTTGCATTACTGATTCCCGGAACAGTAACCGCGCCACAAAATGGCTTCCTTACGGCGCCTCTCCGTGGACAAGGCGCTTTCGCGGTAAACACCGCTGGAATGCGCGAAGATGCCGTGAACTGGATGGTCAACGGGATCAATCTGAATGACATGGCGCAGAACCAGGTCACGTTCCAACCGACCATCAATACGGTTTCTGAGTTTAAAGTGGATAACTCCACATACAGCGCGGAATACGGGCGGAATGCCGGCGCTATCGTGACGATTGCATCGCGGACAGGTACCAACGCCTTCCACGGCGAACTTTATGATTATTTGCGCAACAATGCTTTTGATGCGCGCAATGCGTTTAACCCAAGATTGAGTAGCTCCGGAGCTCCGCTGCCGCAAAGCGCATTCAAGCGCAACCAATTCGGTGGTGATTTTGGCGGACCTATCTTCAGAGACAAGACCTTCTTTTTCGCTACCTATGAAGGAGAGCGCCACCGCCAAGGCTTGACTACGAGTTCTTTGGTGTTTACGCCGACGCAATTGGCCCAGATAGCTGCAAGTCCGAATTCTACGGTTAAAGCCTTGGCCGCACTTGTTCCCGCTGCCAATGGAACAATTAACGGAGCTCCAGCTTTCCTGGGTTCGGCTACCGCGCCTGTCAACATTGATCAGGGCACAATCGATCTCCAGCATAACTTCAGCGACAGGGACCGGCTTCACGGCTACTACGTGTATCAGCACGATCTCCGTCAGGAACCGACCCAGGGCGCCAATATCCCTGGTTTCGGAGACACGCGCGAAGGTAAACGCCAGGTATTCACATTGGGCGAATCACACGTTTTCAGCTCTTCTCTGGTGAATGAGCTCAATATGGGAGTGAATCGAATCCACATCACTTTCACTCCGAACAACACAACGGACCCCAATTCTCTGGGATTGGGCAGTACACTTGGGCCGAACGAACAGTTCATGCCAACGATCAGCATCGGTGGGCTGGGACTGCTTTTGGGTGATGAGCGGACATTTCCCCAGGGACGCGGCGATAC
>Ga0070734_10001655_pt1 | contig 30915 bp, 19 predicted proteins | sample Coa_R1_8_FD_66444 | JGI IMG/M metagenome (GOLD analysis project Ga0070734, IMG submission 66444) | Surface soil microbial communities from Centralia Pennsylvania, which are recovering from an underground coalmine fire - Coalmine... | ecosystem: Environmental > Terrestrial > Soil > Unclassified ... | reverse complement strand
CGTGATCCGGCCCGTCTGGGTGCTACTGCTTACCTTTTCGGTGGTCCTCGTGGGAACCTTTGACCGGGCCGGGTTGCTCTCCTTCTTGTCCGTTTACGCAGTCTGCTTTTTTTTCCGCCCCGGGCATCGCTCCTTGTGGCACATGCTGGCAATGACGATTTGCGGTCTGGTGTTGTTTGCAGCATCCAACGTGCACGTGCCGATGCCGGCCAGAGATCGAGAGGTCTCCTTTGATCAGCTGGTTGCCAATGTGACGAGCACCGTCGCCTCGTCCAATTCGGTCGACCTCGACGGCACGAAAGAATGGCGTTTAGCGTGGTGGCGCGACATCCTCGAGTACACCCTCGACGGGAAATACTTCTGGGACGGCAAGGGATTCGGAATCAATTTAGCGGATGAGGACGGTTACCAGGTCGAGGAGGACTCCAGCCTGCGTGATCCGCACAATGGCCACCTGAACATGCTGGCTCGCGCAGGGGTGATCGGATTCATGCTCTGGGTGCTCGTGCAGCTTAGCTGGCTGTGCAGCCTCCTGGCGTGCTTCCTTCGAAGTCACCTGCAAGGGGAGAGACGCTGGAACAGTGTCTTCCTGTTCTTGCTGGCGTACTGGATGGCGTTCATGATCAACACGACGTTTGATGTTTTTCTCGAAGGCCCGATGGGCGGGATTTGGTTCTGGACGGTTTTCGGCGTTGGCTTGGCGGCAGCGTGGCTGTACAGGCATGAGCCGGAGGTGCTCGATTGTTTGGCATGGGAGCCGAGTTAAGGGCTGTCCGGGGGAGATGGACCATGAGGGCAGCGGCAACCATCACGACGAGCTGGGACGACGGTCATCCCCTGGATTTCCGCGTGGCCGAGCTGCTAGCAAAACACGGCCTGCGCGGCAGCTTCTATGTGCCGAGGACCGCGCCGACGGGCACCATGACAGCCGCCCAGGTTCGTGAGCTGAGCGGTTCGTTCGAGCTCGGTGCCCACACGGTGCACCATGTCGATCTCACCCGCGTTACACCGGAGAACGCTAGGCAAGAGATCGTGGATGCCAAGGCCTGGCTCGAAGACAGTACGGGGCGGCCATGCTCGATGTTCTGCCCGCCATTGGGCAGGTATTCCGTCCGGCATCTGGAAATGATTCGCCAAGCTGGCTTTGGCGGACTGCGCAGCGTGGAACTGCTGTCGCTTGACCGGCCGCGGCTCCAAGGCGGCCTTCGAGTCCTGCCGACCACGCTCCAGGCTCACCCGCACGGTTTCGCGGTCTATGCCCGGAACGTGATCAAACGCCGGGCGTGGCGGAATCTCTGGTTGTACGTTTGCCACGGCCGCAGCAGAGACTGGCCCACGTTGGTCCGGTCGTTGCTGCGGCAGACCCTCCAGCGCGGCGGGGTATTCCACCTGTGGGGCCATTCGTGGGAGCTGGAAGCAACAGGCCAATGGCAACGGCTGGAGGAAGTCCTGGGCTTTCTCCGTCAATGGACTCACCAAGCGACAGCGCTGAGCAATGGACAGGTTTGTGGGTTGATCCCTTCGCGGGATGAAGCGCCGGAACTGGATACGTCCGTTGTTCGGTGTCCGTGACAGGCAAGAGTCGTTTCCGGACGAGGGAGCAAGGGTTTGGGACCATGAAAGTACTCGTTGTGCACAACTTCTACAAGCAGCCTGGTGGAGAGGACCAGTGCGTGGCCGACGAGCTTGCTCTGCTGAAAGCCCGCGGGCATGAGGTGATTCCGTACAGCGTGCACAATGATTCGATCGATGGAATGGGCCGCCTGAACCTGGCCGCCCGGACGATTTGGAGTCGGACGGCCTATGATGCGGTTCGCGCACTGATCCGCGCCCATCGACCCCAGATCGCCCATTTTCACAACACGTTTCCGCTAATCTCGCCGGCTGCTTACTATGCGGCTCGCGCAGAAGGCGTTGGCGTGGTCCAGACCCTGCATAACTTCCGCCTCCTGTGTCCCAACGCGCTCTTTTTCCGCAACGGCCGGGTCTGCGAAGAGTGTCTCGGACGCTCCTTTTCCTGGCCAGGCATTGCGCATCGGTGCTATCGGGGCAGCCGCATCGCGAGTGCGGCTACCGCAGCCATGACGGCGGTACATCGCCGGCTCGGTACCTGGCGTGACGCCGTGGATGTGTATATCGCATTGACCCAATTTAGCCGGCAGAAATTTATCGCAGGCGGCCTCCCGCCGCAAAAGCTCGTCATCAAACCGAACTTTGTCCATCCCGATCCGCTCTCTGCTTGCGCCTTATGCTCGGAAACGACAGATGGACGCAGAGGGCAAGCGGAGAGGGAATACGGGATCTTTGTGGGCCGGCTGTCGGAGGAGAAGGGACTCCAGACACTCTTGGCGGCCTGGAAAAAGGTGCGCCCGCTTCTGCCTCTCAAGATCGTGGGCGACGGCCCCTTGGCAACGTTGGTCAAGGAAGCGGCCGCGGAGGATCCGCGGATTGAGTGGTTGGGGCGGAAATCGCTTGACCAGGTCCTTGCGCTGATCGGTGAGGCAAGCTTTCTGATTGTTCCTTCCCACTGTTACGAAACGTTTGGCCGGGTCGTGATTGAAGCATTTGCCTTGGGGACGCCGGTGATTGCTTCCAACTTGGGGGCAATGGCAGAGTTGGTAGAGGATGGCGCGACCGGGTTGCGCTTCGAACCGGGCAATCCCATCGACCTGGCCACAAAAATTGAGCATCTGGTAACCGCGTCCCAGCAGCGGGCGCAAATGCGCCAGGCTGCTCGCCAGGCCTACGAACGGCATTACACGGCGGAGACCAATTACCGCTTGTTGCTGGCCATCTATGAACGGATCCTCAACGGGAAACCGCGGATAGAGAGCGAATCCGAACGAGGATTGATCACGTGCGGAGCGACATGATGAACCGTAACCGAACCCGGAGAATGGGCATGAGTGACGATTTGATCCTGGTAGCGGGTGCAGGGGGTTTCATCGGCGGCCACCTGGTAGCCGACTTGCTGCGCCGAGGGCACACAAAGATCCGGGCTGTGGACCTGAAGCCCGCCGCAGAATGGTATCAGGTCTTCGACCAAGTAGAGAATGTGCAGGCCGACCTCCGCGAGAAGGAGAGTTGTTTGCAAGCCTGCCGCGGAGCCACCTTGGTCTTGAACCTCGCCGCCGACATGGGAGGCATGGGCTTTATTGAGAATAACAAGGCGCTGTGCATGCTGTCGGTGCTCATCAACACGCATCTGCTCATGGCGGCCAAGGAAATGGGTGTGAGCCGCTATTTCTTTGCCAGCTCCGCCTGTGTTTACAACGCCGACAAGCAGCGCATGACCAATGTCGTCCCGCTCCGGGAAGAGGACGCGTACCCGGCGATGGCGGAGGATGGCTACGGCTGGGAGAAGCTGTTCTCGGAACGCATGTGCCGCCATTTTACGGAGGACTTTGGGCTGAGGACGCGCTGCGCCCGCTTCCACAATGTGTACGGTCCCCAGGGCACCTGGGAAGGAGGCCGGGAAAAGGCGCCCGCCGCCATTTGCCGCAAGGTCATCCAGGCCAAATTGAGCGGCAAACACGAGATCGAGATTTGGGGCGATGGCAACCAAACCCGCAGTTTCATGTACATCGACGACTGTATCCACGGCATCGACCGGATCCTGCACAGCAACATCGAGGAGCCGATCAACCTTGGTTCGAGCGAGCTGGTGACGATTAACGGCTTGGTCGATCTCGTTGAGGAAATTGCCGGCGTTCGGCTGAAACGCACGTACAACCTCGCTGCTCCCAAGGGAGTGAATGGCCGGAACAGCGACAATACCAAAATCCTGCACTATCTCGGCTGGGAGCCAAGCACACGTTTGATGGATGGATTGAGGAAGACTTATGCGTGGATTCACGACGAGTACACGGCCAAGTACGGCAGCAGCGTCAGCGCCGCAGCCCAGCCATCGCCATGGGCGGGCTTGAGCGCACACGCGGCACCCGCGCACTAACCAACGAGGAAATGACGCCAGCTCGCAAGCGGCAACTTTACCATGTTCCGTATCGAAGGCACCGCAATGACAGGAACGCCCAGGCCGATTCCCGACGTGCTTGACGTGGTCGTACGGTCGGCCGACCGTGCCCCGACACCGATTAGTTGGCCACCGAAGGTCGCGTTATTTGGCATCGGTGTCAGTGTGACCGACTACGCGGAGGCGACGGCGACCATTCTCCAGGCTGCCCGACAAGGCCTGGGAGGAGTGGTGAGCTGCCATGCCGTGCACGCGATTGTCACGGCCAGCGGCGACGCGTCCTTGGGCGTCAAAGTCAACACGTTTGAGCTGCTTTGCCCCGATGGCCAACCGGTGCGCTGGGCGGTGAACCTACTCCACGGTACGCAGCTTTCGGATCGGGTCTATGGCCCGGAGCTCATGCTTCGCCTGTGCCGTAGGGCGGCCGAAACGGGTGTTTCCGTCTATCTCTACGGCGGCGACCCAGTCGTGGCCGAACGACTGGAGGCCAACCTTCTCCACCTGTACCCGAAGCTGCACATTGCGGGTTGTGAGGCGCCTCCGTTCCGCCCACTGCAACTGGAGGAAGACCGGGCCGTTGTCGAACGGATCAACCGCAGTGGTGCCGGGTTGGTGTTTATCGGGCTGGGCTGCCCCAAGCAGGACCTCTTTGCCTACGAACACCGAAACTCGCTCCAAGCGGTTCAGGTGTGCGTGGGCGCAGCTTTCGATTTCCATGCGGGCGTCAAGAAGATGGCCCCCCGGTGGATGCAGCGTCACGGGCTGGAATGGCTCTATCGGGTGAGCCAGGAGCCGGGACGGCTTTGGCGACGGTACCTCATTACCAACAGCCTCTTCCTCATGAAACTGGGGATGGCACTGATTCGGTCCGTCGTTCGTGGTTCGTAGTCTGTCGCCGGCTGCCATGGACTGCGGATTGGCATTTACGGTTTCGCCTGGAGTGTAACTCATGGCCATGACTTCGCGAGGCAGCTTGTCCTCACCGACCCCTCGCCTGGCAACCGAGTCGCCCTGCGCAACCACAGATCCGATCGCCACTCTCCATGCCTGGAACAGAACACGGACTGATTATCCCAAGGATGGGTGCATTCCGCAGCTATTTGAGGCCCAAGTGGAACGGACACCGGATGCGGTCGCCGCGGTTTGTCAGGACCACGAGCTGAGTTACCGAGAATTAAACCGCCGCGCCAATCAGCTGGCCCATTATTTGCGCGAACTGGGCGTTGGGCCGGAGGTTCCCGTCGGCATCTGCGTGGCGCGATCGCTTCAATTGGCCGTGGCGGTCCTTGGAGTACTCAAGGCGGGCGGTGCCTATGTACCGCTGGACGCAGCTTATCCCGATGATCGGTTGGCGTTCATGTTGGCCGACACTTCCGGTCCTGTTCTGTTGACACAGAAGCCGCTGTTGGCGCGGCTGCCGGCATCGACAGCCAGGGTCGTTTGCCTCGACACCGACGAAGCCGTGATCGGCCGCAAGGCGATGACTAATCCAGTCCGCTCAGGCACGGCAGAAAGTCTGGCGTATGTGATTTATACATCGGGTTCGACAGGGAAGCCCAAGGGCATCGCTATGGAGCATCGCCCGCTCGTCAACCTCCTCTGCTGGCAAATGCGTCATTCCCGACTGCCCCCGGAAGCCCGCACGCTTCAGTTCGCTCCGTTGAGCTTCGATGTTTCCTTCCAGGAGATGTTTTCGACGTGGTGTGCCGGGGGGACGCTCCTGATGATTCCCGAGGGACTCCGCCGCGACCCGGCGGGGCTTGTTCGCTTCCTCGCCCACCGAGCGGTGCAACGAGTGTTTATGCCGTTTGTCGCCCTTCAGCAAATCGCCGATGCCGCGCATGGCGAAGGTCCTGTTCTCCAGGCCCTCCGGGAAGTCATCACGGCGGGGGAGCAACTGAAGATCACCCCGACGATCATCCGCTTCTTTGAGGAACACCCAGACTGCACCCTGCAAAACCAATACGGTCCGTCCGAAAGCCATGTGGTAACCGCATACACCCTCACCGGCCGACCGAGCGACTGGGCAACGCTGCCTCCCATCGGGGCACCGATCGCCAATACGGAAATCTATCTACTCAATGCTCGCCGCGAATTGGTGCTTCCCGGCGAAACGGGGGAGTTGTATATCGGCGGCGACTGCCTGGCCCGCGGCTACTGGAATCGGCCGGAGCTCACGAGCGAACGGTTCCTGGTCAATCCATTCCGCAGCCAAACGCCTTCGCCCGCCGGGGAAGGAGAGGGGAGCAAGAGGGGAGAGCGTCTCTACCGCACCGGCGATCTGGCTCGCTACTTGCCCGATGGCAACCTCGAGTTCCTGGGACGGCTGGACCACCAAGTGAAAATCCGGGGATTTCGGATTGAGCTAGGTGAAATTGAAGCGGTGTTGTGCCAGCATCCGGCCATTCACGCCGCCGCGGTCCTTCGGCGAGAAGATACACCGGGCCAGGTGCGGCTGGTTGCGTATTTGGTGACCGAGAAGAAGCATGCCCCTTCCATGAGTGCGGTGCGCCGGTTTGTGCGCGAAAGATTGCCGGAGTACATGGTTCCGTCGGCACTGGTTGTTCTCGAGTCGCTCCCCTTGACGCCCAGCGGCAAGGTCGATCTACAGGCGCTCCCCCCTCCGGGACAGGAGCGCCCCCTCTTGGATCAGCCCTTTGTCGAGGCGCGCACCGAACTGGAACGGCAATTGAAACAGATTTGGGGGGAGATCTTGCGGATTCGACCCATTGGGGTGCGTGATCCGTTCTCTGAACTGGGAGGAGACTCCCTCCAGGCAGCGCACCTGTTCCTCCAAGTTCAAAAAACCATTGGCAAGATCCTTCCTCTTTGGCCGCCGCTTCAAGAGATGACAATCGAGCACCTCGCCGACCTGCTGACGCGGCCCACGCTGGAGGCGTCCGGATCTGCCCTGGTCGAGATCCGTTCCGGTGGAGTTCGGCCGCCGTTTTTCTTGGTACACGGCATTGGTGGAGAGCTGATCAGCTACAGCCATCTCGTGCGATTTCTGGGTCCGGAGCAGCCGGTTTATGGATTCCAACAATTGCCATCGGAACTGGGTGCTGTGGACGAACCGCGCTCCGTAGAAGTGATGGCCGCCTCATACATCGAAGAGATGCTGGCCATGCATTTCCAGGAACCGTTTCTTTTGGGGGGCTATTCGTTTGGAGGAGTGGTGGCTTTCGAGATGGCTCAGCAGCTCATGGCAAAGGGATACGAGGTGGGCCTTTTGGCCATTCTCGATGAGAGCTTTCCCGACATGGACGAGAAAGGCTCATGGAGTGCCCGTTGGCTCGGTGGGTTTGCGCAAAATCTCCCCTTCTGGCTATGGGATGAATTCCTCCCAAGGACCCCACGCCAGCACTATGCCCGCATCCTGAGAATAGCTCGGCGGTTCAAACAACGGATCGCAACCCTGTTCGGCCACTCGCCGGCGAATGCATTGGAAGAAGATGTCAGCGAGCTGTTCGTCGTGTCTCGCTTATCCGAGGGCTTTCGCGTCCTCTGTGAGGCGAATTACCGGGCCTTGAAAAACTATCGGGCCCAGGTCTACCCAGGCAAAATCACTCTCTTCCGAGGCCGCACGCAACCGCTGTTGGCCCGGCACCGACCAGACCTGGGCTGGGGCGGCATTGCCGCCGGCGGATTGGCCATCCAGATCATCCCCGGTACTCATGGTAGCATCCTCAAGGAACCCCATGTGAAGGTCCTGGCGGATAGGCTCAGAGCGGTGCTGGGCGGGAATTGAGAGCTGCTTGGGAATCATTTAAACCATACAACGGGGCCTCCGCACGGCTCTTGTGCCGCCGTTTCCATCCCATCAAGCCAATCGCGGCAACGCTGAGCAACAGAAACGTAGAAGGTTCCGGTACGCGATTACCGTGCCTTCGAGTTAGGTTGGCTCGTACCGTTCTCCAGTTCCTTGCCTGCCCCGGTACGATGAGGATGCACCTCGGATCAAGCCTCTCACCGAGCAACTCCTCCACGTTCACTCAATTTTGGGGACATCCGCATGGCTTTTGTGCCTTCCAGTTGTCCCGGATGTCAAGAGCGCGATCGCCGCATCGCCGAACTGGAAGCGGAGCTTCAGCGCCTCCGCCCGATGAAACCGGCTGGCGCGTGGGTCGCCAGAACGCTTGGCCGTGGGTGTTCAGCAGTAAGGCTGCCACCATCTATGTCGTGCGTACGGGCAAGGGCGCACGCGGCCACCAGGTCCCCGAAGATATCCTCGGCCCCGACTTCGATGGCTACCTCGTGGTCAGTGGCCTAAAAAGCTACGATGTCCTGGAAGTCGCCAAGGACCGTTGCAATGGGCATCTGCTACGCCGCTGCAAAGAGCTTCACGACACGGTCACGACCCAGGAATAGCCCCAGGTCGCGGCCTTGAGCAGCCTGCTCCAGGAAGCCATCGAGCTGGCCCGCCGGCGCGACGAACTCACGCCCACAGGCTACAGCCGCCGCGTGCAGGAGATCGAGAACCGCCTGGATGACTGGCTCGCTGCCAACCTGCGGCAACCGAGTCTGGGTCCTGAATTGAACCGCCTGGACGACCATGTGCGGGCGCATCACGGCGAGTGGTTGGTGTTCCTGCACGAGGCTGAGGTACCGCCCACCAACAATCATCCCGAGCACATGCTCCGGCCAGCGGTCATCACCCGCTTCCACCACCAGACGGTCGCCCAATGGACGCAAAGCATTGCGCCGTATGCCGAACGCATTCGCGTACGATAGTTTTTCTTCCGAGGAATGACCCCCAGCAAGGTCAACGTTTTTGGACATGGCCCACCAACCTCGGCAGGTCAGTGAATCGCAAACCATGTTGATTGTACCACCGAGCTAAACCGCTTCCCTTAACGCCTGTGTCGATTTCCTTGGATTTTGGCGGCCCACCTGTTCCGGATTTTGGCGCATGTTCGTCTGAGAAGGCTCTTCACTCCGAGACGAGTCGCGGTGCAGACGGCAACGCAACCGGTTGCGCGTCCACGAGAACCGGCAGTAAAGGAGGAAGGGCAAAGTCGTTGGTCATGGTTTCTTTCCCCGCAGCTGTGCCAAAATCCATGCAAGAAAAGCCGCCAGAATGCATGCAAAGTGACACACTGGGCCAGCGAAGGCTCGACCATCATGCGTGCAGGCACAGAATAATTCCCTTTGCTACCAATCAGGCTGCAATCTCGTCAAGGGCCACTTGATGACGACGCAGGCCATTATTCATCAACAGGTTATATTCGTCCCTGAGACGGCCCCGGTGGTTCACGCAAAGATGGTAAGGCATCCTTCCTAAGAATTTTTCCCTCGCAGCGGTCACATTTTGCCATTGATTACAGGTAGGATCTTAGGAGCTTTGGAGGATTGTGATGAATGAGGTTGCCCCGGATTCCGCGGAGACCCAACGCCTGCTCGAAGAGGCCCGTAGCGGAGATCCCCAAGCCTTTAATCGCTTGTTCGGCCGCCATCGGTCCTCGCTACGCGAGGTCATTGAAATACGCATGGACCCGAGACTGCGGGCACGCGTAGATCCTTCTGACGTCGTCCAAGAGACGCAGATGGAGGCCTTCCGCCGCCTGGCGGATTACCTGGAGCGCCGCCCCATGCCGTTTCGCCTGTGGCTGAGGAAGACCGCCCAGGAGCGGCTACACATGCTGCACCGACAACACGTCCAGGCGGCTCGGCGCGCCACGGGGCGGGAAGTGCCTTTGCCGGACCGGTCCTCGCTGGTGCTCGCTGAAAGATTGCTGGCCTCCGGTTCGGCTGCCGCTGAGCACCTCGGCCGGGAGGAGCTGGCGCGCCGGTTGCGCCAGGCCCTGGATCAGCTGGGGGAGACAGATCGTGAGGTCCTGCTCATGCGCAACTTCGAGAACTTATCGTATCAGGAGATCAGCCACCTCCTGGACATTGATGCGGCCACGGCCCGGAAGCGCCACGGCCGGGCGTTGATTCGCCTGTACAAGATCCTGTCCGAAGGTGGAGTCACGGAGTCGAACCTATGAGCGAAGCTGCTGCGGTTGATCACGGCTTGGTGGAATCGTTAGTAGCTCAGGTCACGGACGACTTCATGGAACGACTCAGCGCTGGCGAGCAACCGAACATCGAAGACTATGCGGACCGTTATCCCCAGATCGCCCCTGTTCTGCGTCAAGTCCTCCCAGCGCTGGAACTACTGCGTGTCGCCGTGCCGAATTCTCTCGCACCGCCCGGAGCAGCGGCCTCTTCGCCTGAGCTAGCGGGCACTCTGGGCGATTTTCGCCTGCTCCGCGAGATCGGCCGCGGCGGCATGGGCATCGTCTATGAGGCCGAGCAGATCTCCCTGGGCCGGCGCGTGGCCTTGAAGGTGTTGCCCTTTGCCGCAACCATGGATCCCAAGCACCTGCAACGCTTCAAAAACGAGGCCCAAGCAGCGGCGCAGTTACACCACACGAATATCGTGCCGGTCTTTGGCGTCGGCTGCGAGCGCGGCGTGCACTACTACGCCATGCAATTCATCGAGGGGCAAACACTGGCCGCCGTGATTGCCGAGCTGCGCCAGCACACTGGTCTGGAGCAGAGTGATCCGCGTCATCCGCTGTCCGAAGTGGCCAGCGATTTGGTTTCGGGCGGTTTAGCCCCCGTGAAGCGCGCTACGAGCAATGGCCCTCCCGCCACGCCTTACGAAGCGCCGACGCCCGCGTCTGCTCCTCTCGGCCAGACCGTCGTGGGTGCCGATCTTCGGACCGACAGTTCGATCAAGAGCAGGGCCTATTTCCGCTCCGTCGCAGATCTGGGACTCCAGGCAGCCGAGGCGTTAGAACATGCCCACCAGCTCGGGGTCGTCCACCGCGATATCAAACCGGCGAACCTGCTCGTGGATGTGCGCGGCAATCTGTGGATCACCGACTTCGGCCTCGCTCATTTCCAGAGCAATCCGGGGCTGACACTCAGCGGCGATTTAATGGGCACGATTCGCTACATGAGCCCGGAGCAGGCCATGGCCAGGCGGGTACTCATCGATCACCGTACCGACCTCTACTCGCTGGGCGTGACCCTCTACGAGCTGTTAACGCTGGAGCCGGCCTTCGCGGGTAACGACCGGCAAGAGCTGCTGCGGCGGATTGCCTCCGAAGAACCGCACTTGCCCCGTCGGCTGAACAAGCCGATTCCCGCGGAGCTGGAGACCATTGTCCTGAAGGCGATGGAGAAGAACCCGGCCGAGCGTTACACCACGGCCCAGGAGCTGGCCGACGACCTGGGCCGCTTCTTGGAAGATAAGCCAATCCGGGCCAAGCGGCCCACGCTCGCGCAGCGAGCAGCGAAGTGGTCCCGGCGGCACCGATCCGTGGTAGCATCAGCGGGAATCCTGGTACTGTTGAGCCTCATCGGGCTGATGGCCAGCACGGTGTTGATCTGGCGCGAGAAGGAACAAACCAGGGCCGCGCTAGCCGATGCCAAGGCCAACGCCCAGACCGCGGATGCTAATTACCAGCGCGCCCAGGAGAATCTCAACACCGCGTACAGGATTTTAGACGAAATCTACCTGGATACGACCGAGAAGCGCCTCCCCCAGCAGACGGTTATAACGCGGGAAGACCGCCAGTTCTTGGACAAAGCGTTAACCTTCTATGAACATTTTGCCCATCAGAATAGTAACGATCCGAACGTACGCCAGAAGACCGCGGAGGGTTACCTGCGTGTGGGAACGATCAAGGAAAGGCTGGGGCAAGGGGCACAGGCCGAGGCAGCCAATCGTCAGGCTTTGTCCGTCGCTACCAAGCTCGTTGCCGAGTTCCCCGACCGACCCGATTATCGGCAGTGCCTGGCGCGCAGCTACTGTAGCCTCGGCGGTATGGACGGAACTGATCAAGTCCGCCTCGGGCGCCTTCCCGAAGTGGAGCGGGCTTATGCGGAAGCCTTGCGAATCCTGGAACAGCTGGTCACTGAATTCCCCGCGAACCTTGACTACCAGCACGACCTAGGTTTGACCTACTTCTGGCTTGGTTTCTGGCGCCTCATGTGTTCATGGCAGAGCAGAGCTGTGCCCGATCCGGAAGAACCTATCCGCCGGGCTCTCGCGATCCGGGATAAGTTGGTGAAGGAAAAGCCCACGCTGTTCCTCTACCGGAAAGAACAGGCGATGAGCCTCGGCAATCTCGGCAATGTGCTCGCCCAGGCCAACAGGCGTCAAGAGACCGAAGAGGTCCTGCAGCGAGAACTGGCAGTCCGCCAGAAGCTGGTCGAGGATTTCCCTGGTGAACCGGAAGCCCGCTTCTATCTCGCGGACGCCTACATGGACCTAGGAAACTGGCGGGAACACACGGGCAAGTTCGCAGAGGCAGAGGAGGCGCTTCGCCGGCGCCTTAGCCTTCTCCGACAACTGGCAGCGGAACTCCCCAGCGCGTTCGCACATCAGCATAGCTTGACCTGGTCTAGTTGTGACTTGGGCGATTTCCTTCGCGAAAAGGGTGCCCAGGGCGATGCCGTCGCTGCTTACCAAGTGGCCGTCGTTGCTAGCAGAGAGGTCATTCGTCTCAAGCCCGAGAGCGCCTGGGGCCATTACTACTTGGCCCGCGCCCTTGCTGGAACAGGCGCTCGGAAGGAAGCCAGCGCTGCCTGGAAGCAAGCGGTCAAGCTCAGTGGGGAGGACACGGGCGTGCTCAGTAGCATGGCTTGGTTTCTGGCCACATCTCCCGATCCGGCGAATCAGAATCCCGAACTGGCTGTGTTGCTGGGCCAGAAAGCCGTCGCGCTGGCTCCCGAGCGTGGCGATTACTGGAGTACGCTAGGGACCGCCTATTACCGTTGGCGGCAGTGGAAGGACGCGGTGGCTGCCTTCGACAAGACGAGGCAACTCCAATCCGCGGGCAATGACTGGTTCTTCCTTGCCATGGCCCATTGGCAACTGGGCGATCGGGAGAAGGCTCGCCACTGGTATGAGTGCGCCGTGCAGCGGATGGACAAGAGCCGGCCGTGGGATGCCGAGCTGCGGCGCTTCCGCACCGAGGCTGCGGCGCTGTTGGGCCTCCCGAAATAGCTGCCGGCCAAGCCATCGACGACAAGCGAACAGCCCTTAGCAGATAAGAACTCGACGCCCTCAAGAGCGAACTGACTCCCAATCACTGTCTTCCAGCCTTGGATCAGGCGGCCGGTGAGGATTCGCCGCCAAGCAGATCCCTCACCGGCCCCGCATCTCCCCGGCGCTCGGCTTGCGCGCCGGGAGCGATGACGTTTTTATCATAACGCAGGCCGGACTTTTACAGAAAGATACAACTCATGTGGTTCTCTTCCCGCAAAACTCGCTGGAACACCCGGGTCCGGTCGTTTCGCCGCACCCTCCCGCTGCGGCTCGAAACGCTCGAAGATCGCACCGTGCCATCTACGTTCACGGTCCTCAACACCCTCGACAACGGCACGGGCTCACTCCGGCAGGCGATTCTCGATGCCAACGCCAACCTCGGCGCCGATGTGATCCACTTTGCCCCCGGCGTGACCGGGACCATCACGCTGACCTCCGGTGAACTGGACATTATCGATGACGTCGATCTCCAGGGTCCGGGATCCGGCGTCGTCACGGTCAGTGGCAACAACGCGTCCCTCGTCTTCCGCGTCAGCGCCAAGGCGACCATCAGCGGTCTAACGATCACCCGCGGGAGTTCGAGTAACGGCGGCGGCATCTACAATACCGGCACACTGACGGTCGAAAACAGCACCTTTGATGGCAACACCGGCGCCACCGTTTACAACCCTGGGTTCGCAGTCGTTGCCCCCTACTACAGCCAGGTCGGCAGCGGCATTTACAATGACAATGGCGGCATGGCGACGGTCAGCGGCAGCACTTTCTCCAACAACACTGGCAGCGGCATCTACAATTATTCAGTGGGATCGACTACAACGGTGATTGTCAGCGACAGCACCTTCTCGGGCAACCAAGCTGGCGAAGGCGGTGGCATCTTTAGTCTTGGGGCCACGCTGACGGTCAGCAATAGCACCTTCTCCGGCAACTCCGCCAGTGGCGTGCCCAAGAACTCTGGTGGCGGCATTAACTGTTCCATCGGGGGGACGCTGACGGTCAGCAACAGCACGTTCTCCGATAACCAAGCCGGTTACGGCGGCGGCATCAGCGTAAGCTTTGGCGTGACGGCGACGGTCAACAAGAGCACCTTCTCCGGCAACAGGGCCTTCGTCGCCGCAGGCGGCATCTTTAACTTTCAGGCCACGCTGACGGTGACCAACAGCATAATTGCCGGGAACACTTCTCCGTTAGGCCCCGATATCTGGGGGCCGGTCACGAGCAACGGCTACAACCTGATCGGCGACGCCAGCGCCAGCAGCGGCTTCGGCGCGCTGGACATGGTGGGCCTCTATGTCGTCGTCGGTACGGCCGGTGTCGATAGCCTCACGGTCGCGCCTGGCAGTCAGGCTGGTACGCTGAAAACGACCGTCAACGGCGTGGTCACCGACAATATCGCGTTCTCTGGGATCGTCCTCGTTGAGGGTCTGGGCGGAAACGACACGATCACCATCACGGCATCACTAGCCGGCGGTGTCGTTGTGGACGGCGGCGACGGTTCTGACACCTACAACATCTCTTTCGGGAATCTCGCGGGGCCAGTGACCGTTGCCGACCGCGGGCCCTCCACGGATACTAATACCTTGAACGCTACTGGTTCGCCGGACTCGAATACGGCCAACTATATCGTGAAGACCACCGGCAAGATCACTTGGGGGCCATCTTCCACGCCGACGGAGACCGTCACCTACTCCGGCATCCAACCCGTCAATATCTACGGCGGTGCGGGCACTAACGTCATCACCGACCCGGGCGGGCAAACCACCATCACTGGCGGCCCCAGGCAGAACACCATCACCATCACCGCCACGAGCGGCAACGGCGTAGTCCTCAACGGCGGGACGAGCACGAGCACCAACAACTACTTCATCAACATGGGCAACCTGCTCGGCCCGGTGACCGTCAACTCCACCACCGGCACCTGCACCGTGACGATCAACGGCCCCTCGGGATCGAATGTGCTGATACTGACCTCCTCGCAATTGACCGGGGATGGAGAGACCATCAACTTCAACCTTGGCAGCACAGCGAAGAACATCGCCGTGGCAGGCGGTGGCAGCAACAACAACCAATTGGTGGTCCAGGGCACGCCACCCGGGCCTGTGACTGCCCAGAACCTTGCTCCGACCGTGGGGGCAATTACCGCTCCTCTTGCCCCCAATGCCGTCAACACGGCCATCTCCGTCAGCGCAAACTTCACGAACCTGGACGGCAACAGCCAAACCGCCGTCTGGAACTGGGGGGACAACACCACCTCAAGCGGCAGCGTCACCCAGACGGGCACGACAGGCGCGGTCACCGGCAGCCACAGCTATGCCACCGACGGCGTCTTCACCATCACGCTGACCATGAAGGATCCCAGCGGCGCCGGGCCAGGCACATCGCTCTTCCAATACGAGGTCATCTACAACCCCAGCGGCGGCTTCGTGACCGGCGGCGGTTGGATCACCTCGCTGGCCGGGGCCTACGTTCCCAACCCCGCGCTCACGGGCAAGACGAGCATCGGCATCGACGTCAAGTATAATGCCGGGTCGAGCGCCCCGACCGGCAACACGGATTTCCAGTTGCCGGCCGCGAGCCTTCATTTCCAAAGCACCAGCTACGCGTGGCTGACGATCTCCGGCACCATGGCGCAGTACCAGGGGACCGGCACGATCAACGGCGCCGGCAGCTACGGGTTTATCGCCACGGTTACCGAGGGCGATTTGCTCGGTGGCACGGCACGGGACACCTTCCGCATCCGCATCTGGGACGCCACCAAGAGCAACGGCAGCACCAGCGCCGGGCTTATCTACGATAACTATGCCAGCGCCGCAATCTATAACGACCCCAGCGGTACAGCCCTGGGCGGTGGCAATATTACCATCCACAAGAGCAACCAGACGGCAGCGGGTGGCCCCGGCCCCAACTCCGCGTTCGGGCCCGTCCTGACAGCGGATCAGTTGCAAGCAATCGTGGCGGCAGCCATCGCCCGCTGGCAGGAGGCTGGCGCCACGCCGGCGCAGCTCAGCCCGCTGGCGCATCTCACCTACCAGATCGTGAGCCTACCGCCCGGGATCCTGGCGATGACCGGTCCGGGCATCATCTGGGTTAGCCCGAACGCCGACGGCTACGGTTGGTACGTTGATTCGTCGCCAGCAAGCAATAGCGCCTTCGTGAGCATGGCCAGCAGCCCCGCGCACAACCACATGGACCTGCTCAGTGTCATGGCGCACGAACTGGGTCATATCATTCTCAACGTGGATGAAAGCTCTCAGCCCAATGACGTGATGACCGAAGCCTTGCCGCAGGACGTGCGCCGCCTGCCGACGCCGTATGATCTGGGACTCCAGCCTTCTGCCGCATGGGCCAGCAGCAATACCAGCATTGGTCTGAAGGCACCGGTGCCTCCGGTGGCTGAATGGAGCGTGTCGCTATTGGATCGCCTCTTTGCCGGGAGGCGGGAAAGCCCGGAATCCTCCGGAGTATCTCAAGGGCTGCAACTCCCGCCCGCGACGCTCAGCCCGTTGGTGGTCCCTTTAACAACTCGCAAAGCGGAGGACTTTCTGCCGAATCGAGCGCACGGGGTGACCTCCAACCAGGTACACCAGGGCGCTGTCGACGAGGAGATAGGTAGCTGGAGGAACGATCCCTTGGACGCTGCCCTCGTGGATCAACTGGTCCATGCGAGTGGTCATTGAAACGAAGGGAGGCGGAGAACGTCCGCCCCAACCCAACGGCGGACGTTCCTCCGCTTCCGAGTACTCGCAAGGCGCAAGTGCGAAACCCGGTCCACACAGCGCGCCCGTCTCCCCCTGCGCGGATTGGCGCTCCGCTGACCCGTCCCCAGCCAAGCGCAGATGGAACCGGTTACTACCCTGCTGGGGGCGTCAAAGCGACAAAGGTAGGAGTGGATACCTGGACCACAACGACAGGAAACAGCGTCATTCCGCGTTAACCGAGTTGACCCCGCGTGCATTCGGGCTATGCCAAGAATGCAGTTCGACTGGCCACAAAAATCCGCTACACATCAGGCCGGCCTGCGTACTGCCAAGTCATAAGCTCCCATCGCGGTAATCATGTACAGGTTCCGGAACCGGAACTCGAGCGGGCGTCAGCGGGAACGCGGGGCCCCGCATTGTGCGAGCCGACACCTATGATCTGGCCGGCGTCATTCAGTGCGGTTGCATCCAGTAACGTCCAACCGAAAATGGCAACGGCGGTGCCTGTACCAAAATTGGTAGCGCTGCCGTTTTGCCAGAGGGTTGTTTGACCCGCGCTGCTGCCAACCACCTGGCCAGAATTGATCGAATTCGTTGACCCCGTGTGCAACGCTGCTGGTGGCAAAATCACGGACCAACCCGAAGTCGGCAACCGCATTGTCGGCAGCCGCGGGGCGAGCCTCGATCCCGAGTACCGCGAAGAGAAGAAACAGGTAGGCACGTGGTGATAGAACACGCATCGGGCCATCCCCCAGGACGCACCGCGAGAAAGGAGATCAGCGGATCATGAGACGACGTCCGAGTTCCGGGCGCGATGTTTCGTCCAACGTGTCGCTAGCGATACGAGTATGATTTCAGCGACGCGCTACTTGCACAGCCGGGTGATATGCCGCAACATGTCGCGGACCGAGATGACGCCCACCGGCAATCCATCCTTGAGCACCGGCAGATGGCGGTAGCCGCCCACATCCATTTTGTGCAGAGCGAAGGCAAGCGTGTCGGTCGCCGTCACCGTTTCCGGGTTGGCCGTCATGAATTGCCGGACCGGCAGGCCATCGTACGATTCGTGTAAGCCCGCTACCTTGGTCAGGAGGTCGCGCTCGCTGAAGATTCCCAGCAGCTTTCCGTGATCGTCCACGATCAACAACGCACCGATGTCCTGATCGAGCAGGATTTCCATGGTGGCGCGCACGGTCACGTGCGGCCGAACCGTGATCGGCTTCTTGGGCTGTAGCACACTGACAGGATCTTCCATGAGACTCCGCTCGATCCGCGTGTGGGCGATGGGTCGATCGAGCTGCGTCAAATCCATCAGACAATGGCTACACTCTTCGCTGCCCGGCAGGTTGTCGTGACCGCAGTGGGGGCAAATCATGAATCAGGTCCGTAGTCCATGGTCCGTGGCCCGTAGTCCGTAGCCGACGGCTACGGACCATGGACGACGGACTACGGACTATTTCGCTTCTACCACCCAGGTATCGTCGCTGGTGAAGAGATCTTCCAGCTTGCCGCGGCCCTTGGCGCGGATGACATCTTCGAGCTGCCGGTTGAGTAATTCATCGTACGTCGGCCGCTGGACGCAGCGGAAGACGCCGACGCATTCCGGGAAGCGCGGATAAACCATCCGGCTCAACAGATAAGCCAGACTCGGCTCCTCGGCACTTTCATCGTGAATAAGCAAATCGTCGACACTGATGCCATTCCCCAGCGTGACCACCTCCGGATCAAGGCCGTTGAGCCGGATCCCCTTGGTGCGATCCTTGCCGAAGATCAATGGCTTGCGGTGTTCCAGATAAAGCGTGTTGTCGGCTTTGATGCCCTTGTCGGTGGCATACTCGAACACGCCGTCGTTGAAGATCTTGCAGTTCTGATACACCTCAACAAAGGCCGATCCCCTGTGCGCGGCTGCGCGGCGCAGCGTTTCCGTGAGATGGGCCACATCGACATCAACCGTGCGGGCAACAAAGGTCGCCTCGGCGCCGATGGCCAGCGACAGCGGACGCAGCGGGTTGTCGATCGATCCGAGCGGGCTCGACTTGGTGCGCGTTCCCGTGCGGGAAGTCGGTGAATATTGGCCTTTGGTCAGGCCATAGATTTCGTTGTTGAACAAAACGACTTTCATGTCCACATTGCGGCGGATGGCGTGGATTAAGTGGTTGCCACCGATCGACAAGCCGTCGCCATCCCCGGTAATCACCCAGACCTGAAGATCGGGGCGACACACTTTCAATCCGGTGGCAAACGTCGGTGCGCGGCCATGGATGCTATGAAAGCCATAGGTATTCATGTAATACGGGAACCGGCTGGAGCAGCCGATTCCTGAGATGAACACCATCTTCTCCCTGGGAAAGTTCAACCCGGCGAGCGCCTTCTTCATCTGCGCCAGGATCGAATAGTCGCCGCAACCCGGACACCATCGAACATCCTGATCACTGGCCAGGTCTTTAGCCGTCAACGTAGGTAAGGACGTAGCCGTCGCCATAAAGCTCCTCTGTGTTCTGAAACAGGCACCGCCGGTGGCAGCCCCACGAAATCACCATCGTATGCAGAGATGCCGAGGCTGCCCAGGACATCTCTTGTTGTATGTATTCTATGCCTTTCCGAACGTGCAGACCTACTCCGCCAGATGGTTTACGAAGCCTTTGCGGACAAGATCTGCTCAATTTTCTCTTCGATCTCACTCACCAGGAACGGCCGACCCTGAATCTTGTTCAGTCCAATGGCATCGACCAGGAACTCTCCCCGCAGCAATAAGCGGAGCTGCCCAGCGTTCAGCTCGGGCACGAGGACTTTCCGATACCGTTTGAGGACGGCTCCCACGTTTCGCGGCATCGGATTGAGATATCGCAAGTGTGCTTGGGCCACCTTGTAGCCCTTGCGCTGAGCCCGCTGCACGGCCGAGACGATGGCCCCATAGGTTCCTCCCCAACCGATCACCAGCAAATCCCCTTCGGGCGGTCCATTGACTTCCAGCAGCGGGATCTCGTTGGCGATGTTGGCGATCTTCTGGGCGCGCGTTCGGATCATGTGCTCATGGTTGGCGGGATCGTAACTGACGTTCCCCGTGATGTCTTCCTTTTCCAGACCGCCAATGCGATGCTCCAGCCCCGGCGTGCCAGGGATGGCCCACTGCCGCACCAGCCGCTCGTCCCGTTTGTAGGGGAGGAAGTGGGCTTCACCGTTGCCGTTGCTGCCGGGCGCTTGCGGATGCCGGACGACGATCTTGGGAAGGTCTTCCACATTCGGAATGAGCCACGGCTCGGCACCGTTGGCCAGGTATCCGTCGGACAGCAAGAACACGGGCGTCATGAAGCCGACCGCCAGGCGGACCGCCTCGAAAATCATGTTGAAGCAATCCGCGGGCGAACAGGGAGCGACGATGGCAGCCGGGCACTCGCCGTTGCGGCCAAACATCGCCTGAAGCAGGTCGGCCTGTTCCGTCTTGGTCGGCAGGCCGGTACTCGGCCCCCCGCGCTGCACGTCGATGATGACGACCGGCATTTCGGTCATGACCGCCAAGCCAATCGCTTCTGATTTGAGACAAACGCCGGGACCGCTCGTCGCCGTCACGCCCAGGGCCCCGCCAAAGGATGCCCCGATGGCCATGCCGATGGCGGCAATTTCATCTTCCGCCTGCACGGTTCGGACGCCGAAGCGTTTCATTTCCGACAGGTTATGCAAAATATCACTGGCCGGAGTGATGGGATAGCTCGCGTAGACGACGGCCTTATTCATCAACGTGGCGGCCGATACGAGCCCGATCGCCAAGGCCTCGTTGCCAGTAATCTTGCGGTAGCGGCCGGGCTTGATGGGTGCCGGCGCGACACTGTAATGAACCGGCAACGATTCCGTGGTTTCGCCGTAATGGTAGCCAGCCTTGAGGGTGCGCGTGTTGGCTTCGAGGACCGCCGGATTCTTGGCAAACTTTTCACGGATGTAGCGGAGCGTCGGTTCCAGGGGGCGTTCATACAGCCAGTAAACAAGCCCCAATGCGAAAAAGTTCTTGCACCGATCGGCTTCCCGCGGGCTCAGCTTGACATCAGCGACGGCTTCGCGGTTCAACGTATTGATCGGGATCCGGAACACGCGATAGTTCTTCAGCGAGCCGTCCTCGAGTGGATTGGTCGTGTAGCCGGCCTTGTGCAAATCGTTGTTGGAGAACGCATCGCTATTGAGGATCAAAATTCCATTCGCCTGGAGATCCTTCAAATTCGTCTTGAGGGCGGCCGGGTTCATGGCCACCAGGGCATCCAGTTGATCGCCGGGAGTGTGAATATCTTGGCTGCTGAAATGAACTTGAAATCCCGAGACGCCGGCCAGTGTGCCCACCGGGGCGCGAATCTCCGCGGGGAAGTCGGGCAGGGTGCTGATATCGTTGCCCAGGATGGCGGAGGCGTTGGTGAACTGAGTACCGGCAAGCTGCATCCCGTCCCCGGAGTCCCCAGCGAAGCGAATCGTTGCCGAATCCAGCGGAACGACCTCCGCGGGTCGAGAGCCAGGTCTTTTCTCACTCGTGGGATTGGATACCGTCATGGAAACCTCAGTACCTTTTTTGATCGTTGATTTTGGATTGTCTGGAAGCACCACACCGACCGCTCTTGTGCCCTCGCCCGTCTCCAATCCAAAATCGCGTTAGGCCCCTTCCGGTCGCTGCTGGACGACATCGAGGGCCGGCGGCAAATTATAAATCGTCGCAGGAAAATGCTCGGCCAGGTAATGCACGATCCGTTTGACCGAGAGAACACCCACCACCCGATTGACCTCGTCGACGACGGGAAGATGGCGGTAGCCGCCCTCTTCCATGCGCCGCACGGCAGCGCCGATCGGTTCCGTGCAATGAACGGCAACGGGGTCTGGGGTCATACACTGTGCGACCGTCAGGGTCAAGGGCTTCCCCGGCGCTAACACCCGCCGCAGCAAATCCCGCTCGGTGAAGATGCCTACCATGCGCTCCCCTTCGCAAACCAACAGGCAGCCGACGCCTTCGTGGCGCATCAGAGCCGCTGCCTCGGCGACCGTTTGCGTCGGACGGATTCGTAAGGGCGGCGAAGGATGGAGGCGCGAAACACTGTCAATCTTCAGAGTCTTGGCAAGGTCCATATCAACGTCTCGCCGTCCGTCCGGGAGCACCGGCGGACAGGGCAAGAAGGGTAACCCGAGCGTTCTCTGTTCCCGGCGAACTCCAAGGACCGCCCTGTTTAGAATAGCACTTGCGGCCCTGGCTGGCCCGAAAATCTTTAGCCCTTGTCCAGTTTGCCGGCCTCTCACGATCCAACGCGCCAGCTCCGACGGCGCATCTGGCTGTGTATATGCCCATAGGAATTCTCAGCAAAAGCGAAGGCAAAGGCAAGGGCGAAAAAAAGGCCCCTGGTGGCAGTGGTTTGTGGCTCGGAAAATTGCGCGAGGGCGAAACGGCAGGGAGCCAATTCGGCCTACTTCATCGCCCAGAGTTGCAAGCTATAGTTCCGGAAGATGGCCTGGCCTTCGGTGCCCCGATGCGAACGGGGTTCGGGCGAAGCTACGTGGGAGAAGGAGGTTTGCCTGATGCGCTCCATTCGTCTGCGCCGGATCGGGCGCGACGGCGAGGACAAAGCCTGGGAGTCGTCGGTGCGGTTGCGGATCGGACGGCTGGAGACGCTGGAAATCAGCGTCGATGATACCTCGGTCAGCCGCCAGCATGCGGAGGTGTATGCTACCAGCCGCGGTTGGCGCGTGCGCGATCTGAAAAGCACCAACGGCACCTTTTTGAACGGCAGCCGCCTTGCCTCCGCCGATTGGCCGTTGCGGACGCATGATATCATCAAATGCGGCAACATCACCTTCGTAGTCGAAGAGTTAAAGAACGGCCGCGGGCTGGAGCCGACGGACAATCCCGAACAGCTTGTGGTCGAAGCCACGGCCGCTTGCACATGGGAAGATGCTTTCGAGGGATTGGCTTACGACCGCAACCGTTGTCCGCGGCCGGGGGAACAGTTGTTGGCGCTGCTCCGCGCCGGTCACCATCTAGGACATCTGGATGATCAAGAAGAGCTGCTCCATTCCATCCTGAACGATGCGGTCAGTGCCCTGGATGCGCAACGCGGTGCGATTGTGCTGGCGGAGGGACCCGAGGATGAGCTACACCTGCGGGCCCTGGCCACCGGCCGCGGGGAAGTGCCCAGCCGGCCGGCCTATAGCCACAGCCTGGCGCAGCGCAGCTTCAGTCGCTCGGAGTCGGTCCTTTGTCACCGGGTCGACGAAGACCCAGAGCTGGCCATGGCCCAAAGCATCGCCGAGGGAGCGATGGCATCGGTGCTGTGCGTGCTGTTGCGCACCCCCCGTCGCCGAATCGGCGTCCTGCACCTCGACCGTGGGCCGCTCCAGGCGCCTTTCACCAAGGAGGATCTGCACCTGGCCGATGCGTTGGCGGCCAACGTTTCTGCCGGCATTGAAAGCGCTTTTCTGTTGCAGAAACGAGAAGACCTGTTCCTGAGTCTCATCACCTTCCTCGCCCAAGCCGTGGAGCTGCGCGATGATTATACCGGCGGGCACACCAACCGGGTGACCCGGTATGCGGAGATGCTCGGACGCAAATTGAATGTCTCGGCGAGCGATTTCCGCTGGATCCGTCTGGGTACCCCACTCCACGACATCGGCAAGATCGGCATCGACGATTCCATCCTGAAAAAACCCGGGCCGTTGACCCCTGCGGAGTTCAAGATCATGCAGGCCCACACCGTAAAGGGGGCCATGTTCCTGGCCAACCTTCCCGATTTGGCACCCATGATTCCAATCGTTCGGTCCCATCATGAGCGCTGGGATGGAAAAGGTTATCCCGATGGCCTGGCCGGCGAGGCCATCCCCCGCCTGGCGCGAATTGTTGCCGTGGCCGACACCTTTGATGCCATGACTTCGGACCGGCCCTACCGCAAGGGCATGGCCGCCGATGTGGCCTTTGCCGAAGTCGAGAAGCAAAGCGGCAAGCAGTTCGATCCGGAGTGTGCGGCGGCTTTCCTGGCGATCCGCGATGATATCGGGCCGGTGATGGAGCTCACGGCATCGAAGGTCACGGGCCCGACGGAGAATTTGAAACCGGTGCTTGCCAACGCTTAACAGCCAGTGGCGTTCCGTGCGCTTTAGGGGAATACGGTGCCAAGCCTACGCATATTGACTTCAGGATCCGGACCTGGAGGGCACGACGGCGAAGTTTTCTGCTGTGCCTTCACCCACGACAATCAGTATGTGCTCTCCGGCGGTTGGGATGGGCATCTGCGGCTGTCGGAAAGCAACTCCGGAACCCCCGCAGCCGCATTCCGGGCCAGCCACAAGCCGATCGCAGCCTGCGTCTGTTCCCCCGACGGCAAGCATCTCGTCTCCGGATGCCTGGAGGGCTTTCTCAGTTTCTGGGATTCCGGCAGCCACCGGCCCGCTTCGAAGGTCCTGGCTCATGCCCGACCGATCTCCGCAATCGCTTATGCTCCGGACGGAAAGTTGTTGGCCACGGCATCCTGGGATCGGAGCCTGGCGTTGTGGGATCCCAACGGAGACCGTGATCGGCAGTCTCTGAATGGCCACTCCGATATCGTCGCCGGCTGTCGCTTCACGCCGGACGGCCACTCACTCCTGTCGTGGTCGCACGATGGCACGGTTGGATTGTGGCAGGTGGCACCGGTCCAACGCCTGGCCTGGTTCCGCGGCCACAGCGATCGCGTCAACGCCGTGGCTATCTCTCCCGATGGGGCCCGCATGGCTTCCGCTTCGCGCGACCAATCCTTGAAGCTGTGGGATCTCCAGACCCATCAGGAGCTGGCTTCCTATTCCCTTACGGCCGAAGCCAAGGGCTGCTGCTTCTTGCTCGATGGGGAATCCCTGGTCGCCATCGATGCGCGCGGCCGGGTCACGTTGCATTCCCTTCCGGAGCTGGAATTACAGTCCGATCTGGCCACACGCCTGCCGGTCCAGTGTGCGGAATTGTCTTCATCCGGCAACCGGATTGCCGTAGGCTGTGGCAACGGACAGGTGCATCTGATTGCCATCGACGGCTTTGATTCCGCGCCGCTCCTGGTTAGCGCCACCCAGACGAGTAAACGCACCGCGACGCGGCTGCAACGCTTTTTCGGCCGGGATCGGCTCACCCATGCCTATCATTGTACCTGCCCCGTTTGCCGGCAGGCCATCGAGCTGTCCGACAACCACATCGAACGCCCGCTGCCCTGTCCGGGCTGTCAGCGGCAGCTGCGAGTTGCCAAGTAATCCGTGACCGACATACACTGCGTGTCGTAAAGATGAGAGCACGTTGCTCTCCCTGGTACATCCAGGTGTGCTTGCGCTTGTTCAACCGGTTCCTCTATTGCCAGCGGTTTGCTCCTGGGCCAGCGAAGCAGGAGACTGGCCCTGCCCACGAGCAGGATCTCGTGCCCGCCGATCCTCGTCATGCGAGTAGCTATCAGATCGAGGCCGAGCTTGGAGCATTGTGCGGCTGGATGTAGCGGTCCGCTGAACCAAGCCCGGCGCGCCAGCGACGGGTTGACAGACCGATCCCGGTCGCTGGAACGCTGGGCTTGGTTCCCCTCGTTCGATGCTTAGGCCAGGCGCTCTAGTACCGATAAATCTCCGGCTTGAACGGCCCTTCCGCCTTGACGCCGATGTAGGCCGCCTGCTTGGGCGTGAGCTTGGTTAGCTTGGCGCCAAGCTGTTCGAGGTGCAATCGGGCCACTTCTTCATCGAGGTGCTTGGGCAGCAGATACACCTTCTTTTCCATGTTCTTGCCGTTGGTCCAGAGCTCGATCTGGGCCAGGGTCTGGTTGCTGAACGAATTGCTCATCACGAAACTCGGATGGCCCGTGGCACAGCCCAGGTTCACCAAACGCCCTTTGGCCAGCACCAGAATACGTTTGCCGTTGGGCCAAATGACATGATCCACCTGCGGCTTGATTTCTTCCCACTTGAGGTCGGAGAGAGCAGCCACCTGGATTTCGCTATCGAAATGACCGATGTTGCAAATGATGGCGTTGTGCTTCATCTGGTCCATGTGGGCGCGGGTGATGACGTCCACGTTGCCGGTGGCGGTCACGAAGATGTCGCCAAACTTGCAGGCCTCCTCCATGGTCACGACCTGATAGCCTTCCATGCACGCTTGCAAGGCACAGATCGGGTCAATCTCGGTAATGAACACCGTGGCCCGTGCCGCCGCGAACGCCTGCGCGCAGCCTTTGCCCACGTCGCCGTAGCCGCAGACCACCGCCTTCTTGCCGCTGATCATCACGTCGGTGGCGCGCTTGATGCCGTCGACCAAGCTCTCGCGGCAACCGTACAAGTTGTCGAATTTGCTCTTGGTCACGCAGTCATTGACATTGATGGCCGGGAACCGCAGCGTGCCCTGACTCACGCGCTCATACAGGCGATGCACGCCGGTGGTGGTTTCCTCAGAGACACCAATGAGGTTCTTGGCCACCCGGCTATAGAAGTGCGGTTGCTTGGCCAGCGTGCGCTTGATCGAGGCCAGCAAGATGCTTTCTTCTTCCGATTCAGATGTGCGATCGAGGATGGAGGGATCGGTTTCCGCATCGCAGCCGAGGTGGATGAGGAGCGTGGCGTCGCCGCCATCATCAAGAATGAGATTGGGGGTCCCGCCATCATGCCAGGTAAACAGGCGATGCGTGTAATCCCAGTATTCGGCAAGGGTCTCGCCCTTCTTGGCAAACACCGGCGTTCCCTTGGCCGCCAGCGCTGCGGCGGCATGATCCTGGGTCGAAAAGATATTGCAGCTCGCCCAGCGAATCTCGGCACCGAGCGCCTGCAGCGTCTCGATGAGCACCGCCGTCTGGATGGTCATGTGCAGGCTGCCGGCGATCCGCGCGCCCTTGAGTGGCTGGCCGGAGGCGTACTTGCGGCGGAGGGCCATCAGTCCGGGCATTTCATGTTCGGCAATGGCAATCTCTTTTCGTCCCCAGTCGGCCAAGGAAAGATCGGCCACGACGTAATCCGTAGCCGTTCGCGCTGCCTGCCGTTCCGCAGGGGTGGTTTTCGTAGCGACGAGTGCCATCTTTTGATCTCCGTATGAGAATCGGGGGGGTAGCAGTTTCGAACTCGGATCGTTTACCCATCAACAATACTTCGCGGCAGCTTCCCGTGCACTGTCGATGAAGCGGCGCATCTTGACGGGATCCTTGCGGCCCGGACTCAGCTCGACGCCGCTGGCCACGTCCACGGCATAGGGCCGCACAATGCGCACGGCCTCGGCGACATTCTCCGGCGTCAGTCCCCCCGCCAGGATCAATGGGACCCGCGGCCGAAAGTCCGCGAGCAGCCCCCAGGGAGCAGCCCGGCCAGTGCCACCGTATTGTCCCGCTACCTGCGCATCCACGAGCACAGCAACAGGCAGAAGTTCGGAACTTCGGCACCGCTCCACATAACTGGCGATCTCCTGAAGGTCTTCCAGAGTACCGACGGAAAACGCCGGGATCAATCGATAAGGCGACACTTCCATTGGCTCATGCCGCTCGCAATACCATTGCAAGGAGCGAATCCGATCCAGCGACCGGATCGATTCAAGGGCCTCCGCGAGCGGCACATGGACGAACAAACCGACCGCCTCGACGAAAGGCGGTAGCTCCCGCAGAACCGCCGCCGCGGTTGCAACATCGATGCACCGCGGCGACCCAGGATAAAAATTCAATCCGATGGCATCGGCGCCAAGCAAAGCAGCGTGCCGGCCGTCCGCCTCATTGGTGATGCCACAAATCTTGATGCGCAAATCGTTCAAACTCCCCTCGCCCTCGGGACCCGGCCGAACGCCTTCACTCCACGCTTCCGTGCCCAATGGTTCAGAATCCCATTTGTATCCTGACATGCGACAGCTGGCAAGGGAAACCTGCCGCTGCGCGTCACGCTTCCCTTCGCGATCCTTTCCGCCTAACATGACGGCACTCGTCTCCCAAGCGTTTTGCTGGTCCAAGGAGAAGGATTATGGCGACATCGAAACGGAAGGGGCAGGCCGTCTTGGCCATGTGCACGCTGCTTTTCGGCGCAGCTATCCCGCTTTGGGCACAGGAAAAACCCACCGCGGGAACCGTCGACCGCACCGTCCTCGATCGGCAAATCAATGAACTGTTGCGGGTCATCATCGACACCGGTGCCGACATTCACAACGGCTTTCCCAAACAAGGAATTCCCCACAATCCCGCCGGCTGCTATCGCCTGTACCATGATGCGCTGGTCGCCTTACGTCCGCTCCTGGGCTACCACCCCGAGCTTCAAAGCGCGATCGATGCCAGTTTGGCGGAGGCCGGGCGCATGCCTGGGCGGACGAACCGGGAAATCTCGGAGAAAGCGTTCGCACTGCGAAAGACCATTGATGCGATTCGTGCTGGCATCGGCCCGCCATCCGTCGCGGCCAGCTTGTGGAATCGGTTGGGGGGTGAGAGGAATGTTCGGCAGGTGGTGGATGACTTTGTGGCGTTGGCGGCCACGGACCCCAAGGCGAATTTCTTCCGCAATGGAAGCTTCAAGGACAAGGTGAATGTGCCGGAGCTGAAAAGCCGGTTGGTGGAGCTGATCAGTTCGGCTTCGGGAGGGCCGCTGAAATACGCTGGCCGGTCCATGAAGGAAGTGCACGCCGGGATGGGCATCACTGATGCCGAGTTTGACGCCCTGGCCGCGGACCTGGCCAAGGCCCTGGCCAAAAACGGCGCCAAGAAACCGGAAATCGACGCTGTACTCGCCGCCGTTGCCGCCACGCGCAATCAAATCGTTGAAGCCGGGCCGGCGGCCAAGCTGCCCAGCTTGTGGGAGCAACTGGGAGGTGCGGCCGGTGTCCATCAAGTCATCGAAGATTGGCTTGCTTTGGCCGCAGCGGATCCCAAAGTGAATTTCAGCCGGGGCGGCAAGATCAAGCTGACCGAAGCCCAGGTGCAAGACTTCAACAGTGCCTTCGTTGCTTATCTGAGCCAGATCACGGGGGGGCCGATCCCGTACCGCGGCAAGAGCATGCGGGACGCACACCGTGGCATGGGAATCACCAACGCAGAATTCGACGCCGCTGTGGCCGATTTGAGGAAGGCGCTCGAAGGCCGTCGGATCAAGCCGCTCGTGGTCCAGGATCTGCTGAAGCTGGTTGAGGCCACGCGCGGCGAGATCGTGGAAATCAAACCGGAGCCGGCCGGCAAGAAAGCCGACGATAAAAAGCCGGGCGCGAATGGCGCGCAGCCTTGATCGACCTTCGGTACAGGCCGAGAAGCCCGCAATTGATACAAACCCTTATGCGCATGCAAGCTACAGCGAAAAGGCTGTCTCAAGTAATGAAAGCTTCTTGATGTACCGATTACAAAAATAGGCAACAGAGGAAAAAGATTTGAGCGTTGCCTATTGCCCCGCAACAGCTTCCGTTTGTCGGCGTTCCTCCGTGAAGATTTCGAATTGACTTCAGCTGCAAAGACGTTAAGGTGATCCTTCGTGAGTTTGACTCGCCTGTTGGATCAGGCATTGAAGGTACGATCTTCCGAAAACGATACGGATGTCAATGGCGGCCAGCGTGGGCTCGCTGTAGTGAAACAACCGATCGTGACTTGACCGTTTCTGGTGATTTCAATCGGTTCGCTTGCTCGCAACGGATTGAAATTGCCTTGTTCTTTTCTCTCCTGCTGAGACAGCTTGTTCGCCTAGGTATTTGCCGTCGGGACCGGACTGCGCCTCGACGGTGTGTGTGAATGTTGCCAGCAATCTTCCAACGCGGAACCGTGCCCGCCCGGTGCCAGGATGGCACAAGCAGGCGTCAGGATGCGAGGGACTAAGGGCCGTGGCGGGGAGCTGTGGCCCGACAGGGGCACGCTTTCGCGTTGGTGCTCACCGGGATGCTGGCACATCCCAGGTGAGTTGGCCGCAAGGATGCGTTGGCCATGACTGGGGGAGGCCGGCTGCCCAAGGAACGGAGTAGCCGGCCTCTTCTGCCTTCCATTATTCCGCCGGTCTATCGCAAAGGAAAGGACCGGTCTTCAAAAAAACCAAATCTTCATGCGGCGTATCGGGCTGGAATCCTCTCTCATCTTATCCTATCCTCTTCTGTATGCCTGGTTTAACCCGGCAACGGGCTCGAAGGCGGATGCGGCCCCCTTGATGCATAGAGGCTCGCCCGTCCCTACGTTTCTTGGCTCCGCCTCGAAAGTGCGCCGGATTCCTGAGCTGGTGCCCTTGGAATGAACCACAATGCTACTGAAAGCGCGCATGAGCACCCGCGAAATCCTGGAAGAGCTTCTTGCCGAGCGCATCCTGCTCTTGGACGGTTCGATGGGGGCCCTCATCTATTCCCGTCAACCGACGGAGGCCGATTACCGCGGCAGTCGGTTTCTGCAGCACCCGGCTCCCTTGAAGAACTGCACCGAGGTCCTGGTGCTGACCCAGCCCCGGATGATCGAAGAGCTTCACCGAGCGTATCTCGAAGCCGGCGCCGACATCATCGAGACGTGTACCTTCAATGCCACGCCCATCGGCCTGGCTGAATTCGCTTTGCAGGAACACATCTTCGAGATCAACAAGATGGCCGCTGAGCTGGCGCGCCGGCAAGCGGACGAATTCACGCGCCGCGATCCGAGCAAGCCCCGGTTCGTCGCCGGCAGCATGGGACCGACGAACAAAACACTCTCGATGGCCACCCACGTGGAGGATCCCGGCCGGCGCGATGTCACGTTTGATCAGATGGTGGCTGCCTATTCCGAGCAGATCCACGCCCTGATCGAGGGCGGGGTCGATCTCCTCGTCGCCGAGACTTCCTTCGACACCTTGGTGATGAAGGCGTGCCTGTTTGCCATCGCCGAATACTTCGCCGGCCACGATCTCTCCGTGCCGGTGATGGTTTCCGGCACGGTGTTCGAAAATGGCCGCACCCTGTCGGCGCAGACCGTCGAAGCCTTCTGGACATCGGTTTGCCATTTCGACATGCTCAGCATCGGTCTGAATTGTGCGGTCGGGGTCCAGATCATGCGGCCACACATCGAAGCCTTATCAAAGATTTCCCGCAAGCCGATCAGTTGTTATCCGAACGCCGGCATGCCCGACGGCTTCGGAGGATTCACCGGCGGCAAGGAAGAGACCGCGCAGGCACTAGGGGAATTCGCGCGCAATGGCTGGGTCAACATCGTCGGGGGTTGCTGCGGCACCACACCGGAGTGGATCCGTGCGATCGGCCGGGCAGTGGAGAATGTACCGCCGCGCCGGCTACCGGAATTGCC
>Ga0070734_10001652_pt1 | contig 31070 bp, 25 predicted proteins | sample Coa_R1_8_FD_66444 | JGI IMG/M metagenome (GOLD analysis project Ga0070734, IMG submission 66444) | Surface soil microbial communities from Centralia Pennsylvania, which are recovering from an underground coalmine fire - Coalmine... | ecosystem: Environmental > Terrestrial > Soil > Unclassified ... | reverse complement strand
CCCTCCGAAAAGTCGCCGTTTCCCAATATGGAAATCTCCCCCTGTGTACAATAGCTGCCCGTATTTAGAAACAAAACAAGGAGAAATATGCGCAAGACCACACTTCTTGTTGCCGCTTGCTTCTTCGCAGCTGGCTGGGTGCTCGCCCAGGAACGAGACTTCAGTAAAGTCGAAATCAAAGTCACGAAAGTTGGCGGAAGCGTCTACATGCTCGAAAGCGACGACGCCGGCAACATCGGCGCCTCCGTTGGCGAAGACGGCATCGTGATCGTCGACGATCAATACGCGCCTCTCGCCGACAAAATCCAAGCTGCGCTCAAGGGCATCACCGACAAGCCCGTGCGCTTCATCATCAACACGCACTACCACGGTGATCACACTGGAGGGAATGCCTACTTCCAGAAACAGGCGCCCATCATCGCGCAAGACAACGTGAGAAAGCGGCTGGAATCAGGCGGTGCCGCCGGAAATGGCTCATCGATCCACATGGACGTGAAGCCCGCGCCCAAAGAAGCCCTGCCCATCATCACCTTCGACCACGATGTCACCGTCCACCTGAACGGCGAGGACATACGCGCCCTCTACTTTCCAGCCGGTCACACCGACGGCGACTCGATCATCTTTTTTCCCAAATCGAATGTCGTGCACATGGGCGACGACTTTGTCACCTACGGATTCCCGTTCATCGATGTCGAAAGCGGCGGCAGCATCGATGGCATGATCGATGGCGTAGAGAAGGTGATCGCGCACGTTCCGCCGGACGTGAAGATCATTCCAGGCCACGGCCCCGTCTCGACGATCGACGATGTGAAGGCGTACCTGGCAATGTTGAAGGGCACCCGCGACGCCGTCGCCAAAGAGATCAAAGCCGGCAAGACCCTCGACCAGATGAAGCAGGCCAAGCTGCTCGATCCATGGAAAAGGTACTCTGGTGACTTCGTAAACGAAGATACCTTTATCGAAACGCTTTATAATTCTCTCACTGGCCAGAAGAACCAGAAGTTCGTCAAGCACAACTGACGAACTCGAAGCATCTGGCGAGTCCCAGTCCCTGAAGGAGCCCTGGTCCGGCCTTGCGTCTGACACGCCGAAATTTTCTTTCTACTGCGCTCGGTGCCGGAGTGGCCGCCGGGATTCCGTCGCTCTTCTCCGCCTGCAGTGTCGCATCAAAGGCCGCGTCTGCGACTTCGTTACCGCGCTCGCAATTCTCTCCGCCAGCTCAGTTCGCGTTCCCCAAAGGATTCTTCTGGGGCACTGCCACTGCCTCTTACCAGATCGAAGGCGCATGGAGAGAAGATGGCAAGGGCGAATCGATTTGGGACCGCTTCGCGCACACTCCCGGCAAGATCAAGAATGGCGACACCGGCGACATTGCCTGCGATTCCTATCATCGCTGGCGTGACGACATCGCGCTGATGCAGGCAATGAACCTCAACAGCTATCGCTTCTCGCTTTCGTGGCCGCGCATTCAGCCAACCGGGTCGGGCCCAGCCAATCAGAAAGGACTCGACTACTACAGCCGCCTCATCGATGCCCTTCTCGAGGCGCGCATCCGCCCCTTTGTGACGCTCTATCACTGGGATTTGCCGCAGCCCTTGCAGGATGCCGGAGGGTGGCCGAATCGCGACGTCGCGAGCCACTATGCGGATTACGCTCAGGTAGTTGCGAAGGCATTGGGTGACCGCGTGACCGACTGGATGCTGTTCAACGAACCTTCGGTGTTTACCTACAGCGGATATCTCGTCGGTGAGCACGCTCCGGGACACGCCAGCATTGTCGATTTCCTGCGAGCCACACACGTGGTGAATCTGGCTCAAGGCGCGGGATTCCGAGCGCTGAAGGCAGCAAGACCCTCGGCACGCATAGGCACAGCGTTCAACATGTCAGCGTGCGAACCTGCAACGGATTCCGAAGCCGACAAACTTGCCGCCGAACGCACGCATGCCATCACCAATGTCTGGTTCTTGCAACCGGCACTGCACGGGAGCTATCCCGAGGCGTTTACTTTTTTTCCAGCGACCCTGATGCGCATCAAACCGGGCGATATGGAGCAGGTGCGTGCGCCACTCGACTTCGTCGGAATCAATCTCTATGTGCGAACGATCGCATCGTCCGTGGGAGCAATCGAGCGAACGACGAACGTGCAGGACTGGCTCTTCCCGGTCAAGATGCAAGGCGCCCACGAAGGTCCGTTGACCGACATCGGATGGGAAGTGTGGCCCAAGGCCCTCTACGATATGGTCATGCGCATCACTCGCGACTACAACCGGCCGGTAATCGAGATTACCGAGAGCGGCTGCGCGTACAACGAGGCCCCGGACGGAACGGGCACTGTTCACGATGCCCGCCGCGTTTCGTACCACCAGAGATACCTTGCCGCATTGGCGCAAGCCATGAATGACGGCGCCGACGTCCGCGGATATCACGCCTGGAGTCTGCTCGACAATTTCGAATGGGCAGAAGGCTATAGCCAGCGCTTCGGGTTTACATACGTGGATTACGAGACGCAGAAGCGCACCATGAAAGAATCAGGCAAGTGGTACGCGAAGGTGGCCGCGGAAAACCGCATGCAAACAAGCGCCTGATACTGCCGGCCGCCTAGTTGTTCGGGATTTTTAGCCGATCGCGTTCTTCTGCCAGCTTTCTCTGCAGAGCAGGATTCACCAGCGACACCGGAACGTTCATGTCTCCAACCTTGAACTCAGTCGGGTCGAAGGTCGCATACCCGTCTTTATCGCCCATGTGTCCCGAGATCGTAACCCACACATCTTTGCCAGCGATCTGGGTAAGGAACCTGCCATGAACAATGTCGCCATCCATGGTGACTTGCTGATCTTTAATAGTGGGCTCACCGTTCCCGACATTGGAGTCAGGAGTAAGGTTCGACGCACCCGCAGCGCCACCTAGCATTTTCGCGACTGCAGCGCTGATCTCGTCAGAATGGATCTGTAAGTCACCTTTGGCGTTGGACGATGCAGCGAACGCCGTAGGCTGAGATGTGGATACGGCTGCCGTCACCGGCGCCGACGAGGCCGATGGCGTATATGCCCCACCGCTGGAATAAGGCTGTTCCGCTGGACGATTGCTAGTGGCTCCCTGATCGTTCGTAGCCGCGTGCTCAGCGATTGCCGCAGGCGCCTGCGCTGGAGCCGCTACCGGAGCCGGCTTCTTCAAAACCAATATGATGGCGACCAGAGCCGCTACGAGTGTCGCGATGCTGACGATGCGATCAAATTTTATTTTCATGGCAGAGTTCCTATCGGACGGCTCCTAGTCTGCGCAAAAGAGTTCGACTATTTCTGCTGCATCACTAATTGACTGTTTTCGACCTTTAAGTTGCCCACATTGTCGGGAAGTTTCAGCCGGTCGCGTTGTTCGGCTAGTTTCTTTTGCAGTGCCGGATTGACCATCGAGACAGGGACGTTCAGATCTCCGACCTTGAATTCGGTCGGGGCGAATGTGGCATAGCCATCTTTTTCTCCGATATGACCTGAGATCGTGATCCACACATCTTTACCGGCAATCTGCGTGAGGAACTGACCATGCACGACATCGCCGTCGAAGCTGACCTGTTGATCTTTGATCGTTGGCGCAGCAGTGCCGACATCGGAAGTTGGGGTTAGTGTAGGTCCTCCAGCATTCCCCATCGACTGTGCCAGCACCGCGCTGACCTCGTCGGAACTGAGGTGAACCTCGGCTTTGGGATTCGCCGGATCCGTGTCAAACGTCGCCACGGAACCGTTCACCGGCCGTGCAGCCTGTTCAAACTTGGCCATCTTCTGATCGAATGACTGCGCGTGCTGCGCAATCGCCGCCGGATCCTGATGATGGCTTACGGGCGCCGGCCGCATCACCACCAGCAAGATGGCGATCAGCGACGCAACCAGCGTCACGATGCTGACAATGCGGTCAAATTTGAGCTTCATGACGATTCCAGATCAATGAGGCCGAGGCAGTCAGGCCCAGTGTCATGCTAGCGGGAGGTAAGGCGGAAGATCAGATGACCGAAGTCACAGTCAAGGAAGGTTACTTCAACCGTTTATCCCAATTTCTTCGTCAGTAACTCGTTCACAATCTGCGGGCTGGCCTCTTTTGACGCTTTCATCACCTGTCCCACAAAGAATCCCAGCATCGTCTTCTTGCCCGCGCGATATTGCTCGAGCTGCTTGGGATTCGCGGCCAGAATCTCGTCGATGATTCTCTCCAGCGCCGACGTGTCAGTCGACTGCTGCGGCCGGCCTTCTTCTTCGTAGACAATCGGGAAATCCTTGCCACGCTCGAAGCTCAGATCATAGAGATCCTTGAGCATTTTGCCCGAAATCGTGCCCGACTCGACCAGATCGGCTGAAGCCGCCACTCCGGCCATCGAAATTGGCGACTGCTCGATTCCAATCCCTTTGGCCTTCAAGCGTCCCATTAATTCGCCCTGCACCAGATTGGCCACGCGCTTCGGATTCTTCGCCGCCTTGGCCGCCTGCTCAAACTGATCCGCCAGGGACTTCGAAAACGTCAGCACCTGCGCGTCGTATTCCGTGATCCCGTAGTCCTTCACCATGCGTGCACGGCGCGCCTCCGGCAATTCTGGTAACGCGCGGGCAATCTCTGCCTTCCACTTTTCGTCGACGACCAGCGGAAGCAAATCTGGTTCGGGAAAATATCGATAGTCATGCGCCTGCTCCTTCGAACGCATGCCATACGTCTTGCCTTCATTCGCGTTGTAGAGGCGGGTCTCCTGTGAAATCTTTCCGCCGGATTCGATCACATCGATCTGCCGCCCGATTTCGTACTCAAGAGCTTCGCGGATAAACCGGAATGAATTCACATTCTTAATTTCGGTCTTGGTGCCGAACTCTTTCTGCCCGCGGGGACGCACGCTCACATTGGCGTCGCAGCGCAAAGAGCCCTCTTCCATGTTGCAATCGCTCACGCCGGTGTACAGGATGATCTCCTTCAGCCGCGTCAAATATTCATAGGCCTCATCAGGAGTAGCGATGTCCGGTTCACTGACGATCTCGATCAACGGCGTTCCGGTACGGTTCAGGTCGATCGCAGTCTTTTCGTCGGAATCCGGAAAGCCTTCATGCAGGCTCTTTCCCGCGTCTTCCTCCAGGTGTACGCGCGTGATTCCGATCTTCTTCTTCCCGTCCTCAGAGGGAACCTCGATGTATCCAAATTCCGCCAGTGGCTTGTCATACTGTGAGATCTGATATCCCTTCGGCAGGTCCGGATAAAAGTAATTCTTGCGCGCGAAAATCGACGTCTCGTTGATCCGGCAATTCAGTGCCATCGCCGCCAGCGTGGCGAATTCAACGACCTTCTTGTTGAGAACGGGCAGTGCGCCAGGCATTCCAAGGCAGACGGGACAGACGTTCGTATTCGGCGGAGCCCCAAATCGCGTCGAGCACGAACAGAAAATCTTGGTCGCCGTCAAAAGCTGGACGTGGACTTCCAGCCCGATCACAGGCTCGAACTTCGGGTGGGCGGCGATGGAAGTCTCGGCGGTGGTTGCCATAGAAGAAGAATTATAAAAGGGACACAACACCGTGACCACGAGGCCGGAAAGAAAGAGGCCCAGCGGTCCTTAGCGTCGTTTAGTGTCCTTGGTGGTTAATGCTTTAGGGGTTCTTCGGCGCGTCCAGGTACTTGTCCATCGGGATCTCAAAGAACATCAGCTCATTGCCTTTGGCGTCGGAGACTCCAGTGATGTCGATATTCGCCCCACGCAGCGGCGAATGCAGGTCGGCCACGTCGAAGAATAGAAATCCCGCTTGCGTCGTATGCGGTTCCACCGCCTTCGCAGCGAACTGGGACGAATCAATCTCGTCCCTCTCCTTCTGCGTAATCCCTCCCTTCACCTTGTGCGGGAAGGGCAGAGGATTGTTCGTGCTGGTCTTTGCCTCTGGATTCGACAACCGCCGGTACAAATCATCATTCTCGATGGGCGTGAGCTTCGAGTTGTGCTCGGTAATGAGTTTGATCTGCATATTGGCGATCGAAACCGGCTGATCGCCATCGTTCGTCACAACGAAAAAGATCGGCAGAAACCCATGTCCTGCGTAGTTGATCGAGAAGATCTTGGCTTTTTCCGGATTGTCGTAAGGATCGGCCGCGATGGCGACTTTCTCGTCGCGATGAAAATCGTGCGCGGGATAGTTGATCGCGGTCTTCGCCACCGGCTTTACGAAACTCTTGGCTGCCAGAAGAGCGACTGGTAGAGCCATAGCGAAGAGCGAAACGAATGCGATGGTCGTCCGCTTTCTCGCGTGTCCGATGGGCGAAAACTGTGGACTGTCGTGGAACCACGACCGGAACTCTGGGACTTGCATTCCCTAATTATAAAAGCCAAATCGCATCGGCAGTTTAGAATGACTGACTTGGTCTATCTTTTTTACAGTTTCGTCCTTGCTGTGGCCATGCTGGTAACTGCTCCGTATTGGCTCTACCAGACATTGCGCCACGGCAAGTACCGCCGCGGGCTTGCCGAACGCATGGGCAAAGTTCCAGCGCGCTTGCGCTCATTCGATGGCGTCAGAGTCATCTGGATTCACGCGGTTTCTCTCGGAGAAGTCCTGGCCGTCGTTGGCTTGGTCGCGCAATTGCGCCGGGCCTTTCCGCAACATCGAATTCTGATCTCGACGACCACCGATACTGGGCAGGATCAGGCGCGAAAGCGCTTTGGCGATGAGAACGTCTTTTACTTCCCCATGGACTTCGCAACAGCGATCCGTCCGTATCTGCAATCTCTGCAACCGGAACTGGTCGTACTCGCCGAGACTGAATTCTGGCCGAACTTCCTGCGCCTGGCGCATGAGAGCGGCGCCCGCATCGCGGTCGTCAATGCACGCATTTCCGATCGTTCCAAACCGCGTTACCACCGCTTCCGCTGGGCCCTCCGACGCATGCTTGCACAGGTCGATCTCTTCCTCGCGCAGACGGAAGAGGACAGCGCCCGGCTGCAATCCATTGGTGCGGATCCGGCACGCGTACGGGTCACAGGAAATCTGAAGTTCGATGTCAACGTTCCGCCTGCTTCGCCAATCGTCGAAAGCCTTCGCGGTTCGTTCGCGGCCGAGGGGGCCGGACCAATCCTCGTTTGCGGCAGCACCGTCGAAGATGAAGAAGCTCCTTTGCTCAAAGCGTTTGAGAATCTTCGAGTCGGCCATCCGCACGCAGCCATGATTCTCGCTCCGCGCCATCCCGAGCGCTTCGATACGGTCTCAAAGCTTATCGAACAAATGAGTATTCCCTTTCATCGGCGCTCGCTTTGGGCCGGTGAGCACCTCGCCGGAGGAGTTCTTCTGGTCGATACAATTGGCGAGTTGGCCGCGCTCTATGCTCTGGCCGATGTGGCCTTTGTCGGCGGCAGCCTCATCCCACGTGGCGGACACAACATCATCGAACCGGCGCAGCACGGCGTCGCGATCGTGACGGGAAATCATACGGAAAACTTCCGCGATATCGTCAGACTGTTTCAGAGTCGTGACGCGGTACGCATTGTTGGAGTTTCCGAATTGCCGCTCACCTTGATGCACCTTGTCGACCATGATAGCGAGCGCATGGCGCTCGGCCGCCGCGCCAAAGAGACGATCCTCTCGCAGATGGGCGCGACTTCGCGCACGGTCGAAGCTTTGAGAGCATTGGTGTCGCCAGATGCTGATGCCAAGTCGGCGCAGGCTGCGCACAACCAGTGAACCCGCTCTCCTCCATATATGGCGCTGTTGTGCGAACACGCAATGCGCTCTATGACCGCGGACACCTGCAGGCACGTCGGCTACAAGGACCAGTCGTTAGCGTGGGAAACCTCTCAGCCGGCGGATCAGGCAAGACTCCGTTCGTCATGCTGCTGGGAGAGCTACTCAAAGCTCACGGCTTGAATTTCGATATTCTCTCGCGAGGCTATGGGCGGAAGACGCGAGGTGTGCTGCTTGTCGAGCCCGCCGGACTCCCGCAGCAGTTTGGCGACGAGCCACTGCTCATCGCCCGCAAACTACAGGTTCCCGTGATTGTCGGCGAAGATCGCCATCAAGCGGGCCATTTCGCCGAGTCCAAGTTCGGTCCTCAGCTGCATCTTCTCGATGACGGCTTTCAGCATCGCCAGCTGGCTCGGGACTTCGACATCGTCCTCGTCACGCCGCAAGACGAAACAGATTCACTGCTTCCAACAGGAAGACTACGCGAACCTCTAACCTCTCTGTCTCGTGCTGATGCCGTCGTTCTGGCCAGTGGCGCGTCTCCCGAATCCTTTCCTCTCGAAGGCAAACTGGTCTGGCGGGTGAAGCGCGGAATCGTTCCGCAGTCTCTGCCGTCACGTCCGGTCGTTTTCTGCGCAATCGCTCGCCCGCAGAATTTCCTCCTGCAGCTTCGAACCGCCAACATTGAACCCGCGGCTCAGGCTTTCTACCGTGATCATCACGCCTATACCGAGAAAGACATCCGCGAGTTGCTCGAACTGAAGACGCGCAGCGAGGCCGGAGGGTTTGTGACCACAGAAAAAGACGCGGTCAACCTGGGCTCATACCTCTCAGCCCTGCAGCCGCTCTCTGTGGTTCAGGTCCGCATGGAACTGGCCGACGCGGCTAACGCCATTGATACCATCCTGCGCAAGATTGAGGAACGAAAACGCAGCGCATGAGAGAATCACTTTGCATGTGGAGCGGACACTCCTGTCCGCTGCCTTCGGTTTTGATTTGTTGTTACGTGTCGCCGAATCGATGACGAAGCACCCTAAAGAAGCCGACCGGCTGAAAAAGATCGTCGAGGCCTTTCCCAAGATTACCGTCACGGTCCTTGGCGATCTCGTGGCCGACGAATTCGTCTTTGGAGAAATCTCCCGCGTCTCGCGCGAAGCCCCAGTGCTAATCCTCAAACACCGCGACCGTACAGTTCTGCCCGGCGGCGGAGCCAATGCTGCCAACAATCTCGCCGACCTCGGCGTTAATGTCCTTCCCGTCGGCCTTATCGGTGATGATGAGCCAGGTCGCTTGTTGTTGAAATATTTCCGCCACAAGCGCATTGCCGTAAGCGGAGTGCTGAAAGATAAGAGTTATACCACCGTTACCAAGACGCGCATTCTCGCGGGCATGACGCATACTTCGCGTCAGCAGGTCGTCCGCGTCGACCGGGAGCCACATGAAGCTCCCAACGCTCATCTCACGCGAGAGCTTTATCTGGCCGCGCGCAACTACGCGCATGCCTCCGATGCACTTCTGATCTCGGACTATGGGTACGGCGCCGCGACGCCCGCGATCGTCAGCACCCTGCGCGAGAAAGGTAAGATTGGCTCGGTGCCGATCGTGCTCGACTCTCGTTACCGCATGCTGCAATATTCCGGAGTTACCGCTGCGACTCCGAACGAGCCTGAGGTAGAAGAAGCGCTGGGAGTCCGCATCGGCCAGGATTGGAACAAACTGCTCTCAGCTGGCGAGCAACTCATGTCGCGCATGAAGCTGCAATCGCTGGTGATCACGCGCGGACGCGACGGTATGGCCGCTTTCAATCACAAGCACAAGCCGGTCGACATTCCAATTTTCGGCTCCGATCAGGTAGCCGACGTTACCGGCGCAGGCGACACCGTGATCGCTGCCTTCACCGCTGCACTTGCGGCGGGTGCTACTACAGAAGAGGCCGCACAACTCGCGAATTACGCCGGCGGAATCGTCGTTATGAAACGCGGCACAGCCACCGTCTCAAGAGAAGAGTTGCTGAACGCCATTGAGCAGGCGCCGCCGGCCACACGACCTCATTGAATGGACACGACAAAATTCTGAGCCGCACCGAACTCCGCCACAAAGTGGACGAATGGCGTCGAGCCGGCGAACGCATCACCCTCGCCAACGGCAATTTTGACCTGCTGCACGTCGGACACGTGCGCTATTTGCGCGGAGCCAAGGCACTCGGTGGAAAGCTCGTCGTCGCTATCAACTCTGACGACTCCGTGCGTGCTCTCAAAGGCGAAGGCCGTCCGATCATGCCTGAGCACGAGCGTGCGGAGATTGTTGCCTCGCTGGCGGATGTTGATGCCGTGGTTATCTTTCCCGAACTCGATGTCAGAGCTATCATTCGCGAGATTCGTCCCGACATTCAGGCCAAGGGTACCGACTACACCACTGATTCTGTTCCCGAACGCGATGCGGTCGCCAAATATGGAGGACGCGTTGCCATCGTCGGCGATCCGAAAGATCATTCCACCAGCGAGATCATCCGCTCGCGCTTGTCGTCGAGGAAATCTTGATCGCGGCTTCGGCTGATTCGTCGAGCATCGAGCGCCTGCTGATCGTGCGCCTCAGCGCGATGGGAGACGTCATTCATACGTTGCCAGCGGCGCAGGCTCTGCGCAACGCCTTCCCCAACGCGACGATCGGCTGGCTCATCGAGGAGCGCTGGGCTGAGCTGTTGTGCGCGCCGGGCACTCCGCGCCGTGGCCCACGTTCGCCGCAACGCCCGCTCGTCGACTGGGTTCATACTGTCGATCTCAAAGGATGGCGGCAAACTCTTTTTACCGTACACACTGCGGAGCGCATCGCGCGCGTGTGGAACGACGTTCGTTCTTCGCACTACGACGTCGCTCTTGACCTGCAAGGGGCAATCCGATCAGCCGTTCTGGCTCGTTGGTCGGGCGCGCCCGTCATCTTTGGCGCGTCGCAGCCACGAGAATCTCCCGCGAGCTTGTTCTACACGCGGCCTGTCATCGTGCGCGGAACCCATGTGGTCGAGCAGAATCTCTCGATTGTCGAATCTTTCGTCGGAAGGAAGCTGACTGCGCCCACAGTGGAACTTCCGCGTGATGATGCTGCTGAAGATCGCGTTACGCAGAGGCTTCGAGAAGTCTCGGTTCGGGACTTCGCGATCCTCAGCCCCGGCGCTGGATGGGGCGCGAAGTGCTGGCCTGCTGAGCGCTACGGTCGCGTAGCGCGCGCTCTCGCAGCGGAGGGCGTGCAGTCCATTGTGAACCACGGTCCCGGCGAGCAGGACTTGGCGACGGAAGTCGAACGCGCGAGTGGAGGGGCGGCTCAGCCCTTCCCTTGCACGATCAGCGAACTCATCGCGCTGACGCGGCGGGCGAAGTTGTTCATCGGCGGCGATACCGGGCCGCTGCATCTGGCAGCGGCATTGCGGGTTCCTGTTGTAGCGATCTTTGGCCCGACGGATCCCGCGCGCAACGGTCCCTATGGGACGAAGAGCATCGTGCTCAGAAATCCTGCGAGTCCGACTACGCATGCGCGAATTCCTCGACCCGACGACGCGCTGCTGGAAATCACGGTGGAAAGTGTAGTGGAAGCCAGCCGCAGACTGCTTACCAGCGCACACTCAGCGAGCGGGGCCGCGGGTTTGACACAGAGCGAGGCGGCGCATGGCTGAGTGGTCGCGTGTAGCGCGGCGCATCCGCGTGCCGCTGGGATTTGCGTTTGCAGTGCTGTACTTCTGGTTGGCGCGACCGACCTGGCAATCTCTGGCGATCGGAGCAGTGGTGATTGTGCCGGGATTGCTGATTCGCGCGCTCGCCTCAGGCCATGTTCGCAAGAATGAGGCGCTGGCGACCTCTGGTCCGTATGCGTACACGCGGAATCCCCTCTATCTTGGGTCTCTGTTGATCGGCATTGGATTCGCGATTGCTGCGAAAAGTTGGTGGATCGGTGTCGTGCTCGTCGTGATGTTCTTTGCTATTTACTTGCCGGTGATTCGGGGCGAAGAAGCCTTTCTGCGTGAGAGATTTCCGGAGTTCGAAGAGTATGCGAAACGTGTGCCGCGCATGCTTCCGCGGCTTACGCCTGCGTCTTCAGAGGTCGGCGGCGGATTTTCGCTTCAGCTTTACTTGAAACATCGGGAGTGGAATGCGTTACTGGGAACGATCGCGATCGTGGTCGTGCTGATTATCAAGATGAAGATGTTTGGGTAAGAACCCCTCACAAAGCCGCAGCCACGATTAGCTTATAGGGATCCTTCGACTTCGCTCAGGATGACAAAACTCTAAGAGCGAGACCGCATTATTTCTTGGCCAACAACTCCTTCGCTCGGGTGAGTTCTGCTCTTGTTGAGCTTCCACCTTCGCAGGATCTTACAAGTTGAGCGTAATAGTCGCTGGCCTCTTTTTGCTGGCCTGTTTGTTCTGCTGCCTGGGCTGCGCCGTAGAGTGAATCGAAACGGTTTGGGTTGAGCTTCTGGTCGGCTTGGTACTCGGCCAGCGCTTGTTGTGGGCGCTTTGCTTCGAGCAGCAGATCGCCTAGTAGTTCCTGGGCAGGAAGGAATCCGGTTTCGCTGAAGCCGTCTTTTTCTTTTTCGGCGATCGCACGCAGCATCTTGATCGCGTCGTCATCTTTGCCTTCGGAATGAGCGATCCAGGCTTGCGATTCGTTGATTTGGCGGTCGAGAAAGTCAGCTTCGCCGGTGCGCTTCTTGTCGCGGACGAACTGGGAGATTTTCTTAACTTCGTCAATGTCTTTGCGGGCTTCATCGTTTTGACCGCTGCGGGCGGCTCCGAGGGCCCGGGCGAGATAAATTTCGGAGTTGTAATCCGGGTCAACGCCTGTCAAAGGTGCGAGCGACGCGGCATCTTTCCAGTCATGCAATTCCAGCACGTAGCTGACTTCGGAGCGGGCCTGGGACGAGAGGCGCATGTCGACCATGCCGTACGTGTTGTGAGTGGGCGGCATGGATTTGAATTCAGCGATTACTTTCTGCGCATCGGCTTCGCGTCCGCTTTGCAGGTACGCGTAGATGAGGAAGTCCATGGCGTGGAATTGGTGATCTTCGCCGCCCATTCCCATGGCAGCGGTTTTGCGCGTGGCATCGATGGAAGCGATATTGGAGTTGATGTCGTCTTGCCAGAGGCCGACGCGCGCGAAGATGTGAGAAGGCATGTGGAGCGCGTGTGGCGCTGCGGGCGCGATCTGCGCATAGCGACGGGCCGCGGGAATGCCGAGCTGCGCCAGTTCGGGCCTGTCGTATGTATGAATCAGGTAATGCGCAACTCCTGGATGATCGGGCTCGACCGCGAATACCTTTTCCAGAATTGCAGCGGCTTGCTTGCGGGTGGCGAAGTCTTTGTCATCGTCTGGTTCGGAGGCGATGAGCGAGAGGCCATAGAAAGTTGCGGCCTCGTGATCGTCAGGGTACGAATCGTAGATCTTTTTCATCGCGTCGGAATAGGCTTTGGCTCGGTCAGCATGCTTGAGATTTTTGGGTTTGTAGAATGCTGAAGTTGCCGCGAGATAAGCCCGCTCGCGAGGCGTTGCGCGCTTAGATAACTTCTCTCCCGTCTTGACTTCGCTGCGTCCGCGCGCGAGGACCTTTTCGTCTGGATTGTCCCAGAGCTGGTGCCAGAGACTCATCGCGATTCCCCAATGAGCCATCGCGCAGTGTGGATCGTCCTTGGCGATGTCGAGAAATTCCTTTTCGGCCTCTTCGTACCAGAAGGAATGCAGAAGAGCTACACCGCGAGCGAACGGCTTCTGAACGGAATCGACACACGAGACCGGAAAGTGAACGGTTCCGAGTTGCGTTTCAGTCAGGTCTTCGTGGTGATGGTGATCCTTGTCGTGGTCGTCGTCGGCAACAGCGAATGCGGCGATGCAGAGGAACAGCGCGCAGGGGATGCGCTTCAGGGCGAGGTTTTTCATAAGAACCCCAGCGGACGTAATGTGCAGCGATTCTAGTCAGGAAGCGGAGAAGGGGTCAACGTGGGGACGATGCATCGTGCTGTAAAAAAGCTCGAACCACTAAGGACACGAAGTATCACGAAGGAAGATCAATTCCCATTTTGGGAATGGTGAACTTTCGGTGGGTACCCCCTTCCCCCCGTGATCTATTGGAATCTTCGCGTTAGCGAGAAATTGCTAAATAATCTATGGCGGTCAGTAACTTAGGGGCAAAATCTTGAGCCGCAGGGACTTAGCCGCCCGGCCCAGTGCTGCCAACGCTCGCTTCGCTTTGTCAATCATCTGCTACCTAAATTTTTGGCGCAAGGTCAGATGTCACAACGAACCTGTGGATTTCTACGCAGTGAGGAATTGATAGGGAGGTTAATCGCCTGCGACCTGTGTTGGCATTGACCGGGAACGGCGGCAATGACTCACCGAGGAGGGTTCAATCATCCCTCCAGGATGCGACGTCTTCTGGCACCCGTTCCCGGCGTTGGAAACGCCGGGCTATTGTCAGCTGTCCCTCACGGGACAATGCAAAGGGCTGAATCGGAAAACCCCAAATCCGTGTGGTTAGATTATGCCCAGTGGTGCGGATCCTGCTCCGGGCGTACATTGGAGCATCGAAATTTGTAACATCCTATGGGTCTGCGGGCTGCAGGTTCTGAATAGCCTTTGAAGGGGTTCTCTATGATCACGCTGAATGTGAATGGCGTCCGCCGCGACGTGCAGGCGCCCGATGATACTCCGCTGCTCTACGTTCTACGCAACGACCTTCAGTTGATCGGTCCGCAGTTTGGCTGTGGACTCGCCCAGTGCGGAGCCTGCGCCGTTCTGGTGGACGGCAAAGAATCGCGGTCATGCATAACCCCCGTGGCCAGCGTTGCGAACTCTGAAATCACAACCCTGGAAGGTCTTCCCGCGCGCTGGGCCAAGCAGAAGGGACTCTCAGCCGAGCAAGCGAAGACGACCATGCATCCGGTGCAGCAGGCCTGGATCGAGGAGCAGACGCCGCAGTGCGGATTCTGCCAGAACGGCATGATGATCAAGGCCACCGAGTTGCTGGAAAGCAATCCGAATCCGAGTGTGGCGCAGATCAAGGACGCATTCACGAACTCCGGCCCGTCGCCGAATTTGTGCCGCTGCGGCACCTACGTCGCAATCATTGAAGCCGTACAACACGCCGCCACCATCATGGCGAAGGGGAGATAAGCAATGGCCACCATGAGCGGAAATCCGCGTACCGGAATTGGACCGACTCTCTCCCGCCGTCAGTTTGTAAAAGCAGGCGGCGCATTAGTTGTCGGATTCAAAGTGATCGGCCCCGGCATCCTCAAAGCTAACGCCAAGCCCACTCTCTTCATGAATTCTCTCGATCCCTCGGTTGGCAGTTCCTGGGTCGAGATCCATCCCGATAACACAGTCTTGATCCGCACCGGCAAGAGCGACTTCGGCCAAGGCTCGACGTTCACTGCCTACCGACAGATTGTTGCGGAAGAACTGAGCGTGCCCTTCGAGGCCATCACGACTGTAATTTCGGGCGATACCGATCGCACGCCGGATGGCAGTGGCGCCTTCGACTTCCTTGGCGGAGGTACGCCGAACATCCGCAAAGCGGCCGCCTATACGTATCAGGCGCTGCTCGATCTCGCGTCCGAAAAACTCGGCGTGGCAAAAGACAAACTTTCGGTCAAAGACGGCGTCGTCTCAGGAGGCGGCAAGAGTATCTCTTACGGTGACCTCGTCAAGAACCAGCAGTTGAAGCTCACGATCCCTGTGAAGGGCGACCTCACCAGCATCATGGGACTCACTATCGAGGGTAATCCACCGATGAAGCCAGTGAGCGAGTACACCATCATCGGCAAGTCGTTCAAGAATTCCGTTATCAGCTCGAAAGTGGGCGCGAAGGAAACGTGGGCCACTGATGTACGGCTGCCGGGCATGTTGCACGCGCGCGTTGTGCATCCGAAGACGCTCGGCTCAACTCTCGTTTCTGCCGGACAAGTCGACAAAACGAAGTTCCCGAACTCGCAAGTTGTCGTGAAGGGAAATCTTGTTGGCGTAGTTGCTCCCACAGAATGGGAAGCAATTCAGGCTGCCGAACAGGTGGCCAGCGCCACCAAATGGACCGACTGGAAGGGCCTTCCCGGCAATGAAAAACTCCACAAATATCTTCGCGAAGAAGCGGACTGGACGAGCGCGACCGTCACCAAAGGTGAAGGCAACAAAGGCGATGTCGCGCCGTTGCTCGCTTCGGCACACAAGAAGCACTCTGCAACCTACCAATTTTCCTACATGAAGCACGCGCCGATTGGCCCGACTATGGCCGTTGGCGACGTGAAGCCCGACGGGACGGTTCACATCTACACGCACAACCAGAATCCGCAGGCGCTTCGCGGCGAAATCGCGATGATGCTCAAGACCACGCCTGATCACGTGATCGTCCATTCCTATCCCGGCCCCGGACACTATGGCCGGTCGAATGGCGGTAATGCCGGAGCGGAAGACGAGGCCGTATTGCTTTCGCAAGCCGTCGGCAAGCCCGTCCGCGTGCAGTGGATGCGCGCCGATGATCTGCAGTGGTCCACGCAGTCGTCCGCGTCCTACTCCGACATTCAGATTGCGCTCGACGAAAAAGGAAAGATCGCCGCCTACCAGGTCGACCACTACATGCCCGCGATGCAAGACGACCGGCCAATTGGAGCAATCCTGGCCGGGCTGCCCACCATGGCCGCGCCTGATCCGCACGGCGGTTTTGTGTCGAACACGGCCAACGGAATCGAAGACGCTTGGGTCTACGCTCCCATTCCGAATGTCGCTGAACATGGTCATGGCACCTATCAAGTGGGAGAGAAGGCTTCGCCTATCGCCGTAGGACTGCGCGACCACAGCATGCGCACACCCGGGCAGTTCCAGCAGAACTATCCGCGCGAGCTCGCGATCAGTGAGGCCGCGGCCCTCGCGGGTGCAGACGCGATCCAGTTCCGTATTGACCACGCGAGCGAGGAGCGCGTCGTCAGCGTATTAAAAGCGGTCCGCGATGCATCTGGTTGGGATACTCGTCCGTCGCCACGCCCCAATGCGGCGTTCACCGGTGCAACACCGGTGCGTGGCCGCGGAGTTTCTTTGATGCTTCGCAGCGGTTCTTATTGGGCCTGCGTTTGCCAGATTGCGGTCACTCCGAGCACCGGCAAGATTGTGGTGGAGAAGTACACGATCGCGGTCGATCCCGGCATCGTGGTGAACCCGATCGCATTGAAGCGGAACGTGGAAGGCGGCGCCATCATGGGAATCAGCCACGCTCTGTTCGAAGAAGTGATTTTCAATGAGAGCGGCATCACCCAGGATGACTGGATTTCCTATCCCATCCCCACGATGTCCGACATCCCTGAAGTCAAAGTCGTATTGCTGAACAATCCGAAAGTTGGGGCATACGGCGGAGGTTCGGAGGCTGCGAATGCGCTGGCAGCTCCTGCAATTGCAGCGGCGCTGCACGATGCAACCGGGAAAATTCTGCGGCGACTTCCGCTGAAAGCGGCGTATGTGCAGGCAGCGCTTAAGGCGTAGGCGAATCGGCCAGCCGGATCGAGATACTTAATCCACTGGGAGAATTGGGATCTCATTCATCAAACGTGAGTCTCGCGGATTCACACCTTTATTGGAGGCCCAAATGTACCGAATGCTCATTGAGTGCGCCCTTCTGGTCACAACCGTTCTCGTTCACTTTTCCTTTGCGCAGGGGACAGCACCTTCGAACAAGGCGACGCCATCGGAGTCAAGTGACCCTCACCCTGTTGCAATGACAGAGTGTGAAGGAATTAATAATTGCGCGAGTTGGACTTTTCTGGGAACCCAGGGAAACGGGAAGTGGCCCTCCGGTGACGAGGCGAGTCTCATCGTTGAAAACTACGATAATGGCAGCGTCACCATACGTCGAGCCGATTCCAGTGGAGCATCTGCCGGTTTGTCGGCGGTCTATACGGGCACTCGCGACGGAACAAGCGTTGGTGGGAAGGTCAATTATTCATGGCCGGGGCATCCGCAGGATAAGAAGAGTGGATTTTGGTATGCCATGATTGATGCCCCACGGCCCCTGCCCACTGTCATGCATTTTTGTGACGTGAACTGCATCACTCTTCAGTTACAGAACGGCCACTATGTCTCCACAACCCGTTATCCTTGGGAGTCGCAGGACTACAGCAGTACGTGGACGGTCGAGAGTTTCGAACCTCGAAGAGCCCTCCTGCACCGGGTCGACACTGGAAGCTACGCCTTTACCGCTGACTACAAGGGAGAAATGTCAGCGGACGGTAACGCGCTCGTAAACGCCGCGAATCCGTTTGCCAATCTCCCAAATCAGCCGGCGACGGTGAGACTTGCATGGGGAGCAAATCTCGGCACTGTTCCAGGCAGTAACAACGACCGAGATGGCTCGTCTCAGGCGCGTATCGTCGTTTTGCCGGTAGCCGCGCCAACAGTTTGTATTCCGTGGTTTTTTGGGTTGATCTGCAACTAGATTATTGAGGCCAATCGTGCGTCGAAGCCCTCAACAAGCTATCCGCTCTGTGTCTCTGCGCGTTTGACGGGTATATGTGTATGTGATGTCGAGATGTACACGTCCCCCGCATACCCGAGGATTAGGGGGTGTAGCATTTTCCCCTCCGTGCGTAATACCCCCTCTGCGCGTTTGACGGGGTTAGCTACTTGCGCGGAAAAAGTGTCCCACCTCCCCTTACCTCATCGACACGCTCCCAAAGCAAATGCCTGCTATTAATCCAGATATGATAGAACCACGTTTTCAGCCTGAAATGAGGTGGGACTGCGTGGGTCAGGGAGCTGTAAATGCGCATGCGAAGCGGGCCGCGATAGTCCCGGAAGACGTTACCAAAGCGTTGAGGTCGATTGGCGTTGGAGCAGGTAGCACTGTGCTCGTGCATCCAGATGCGATCGTTGCAGCGCAGTTCGTAGGGGTACCTGTAGCGCAGCGCTTGGGTGCTTTGATTGGTGCGGTGGAGGCGGCGATCTGCCCGTCAGGGACATTGGTAATTCCAACATTTACTTACAGCTTCACCAAGGGCGAACAGTTCGACATGCTGCACACTCCTAGCGCGGTGGGTATGGTGAGTGAGCAGTTCCGAACATTGCCAGGAGTGTTGCGTTCCCCTGATCCGATTTTCAGTTTTGCGGCTAGAGGCAAGCTCGCGCCGGAGTTATGTGCCATCAATGTGAAGGAGTGTTTTGGCGAGGGGTCGGTCTTCGCCCTATTGCACCGCGTCAATGCTCAGATCGTTGATCTAGGTTGTTCGCTGACACGTGGTGGCACCTTCGTTCACTATGTCGAAGTTGCACACGGGGTGGCGTATCGCTATAAGAAGGAGTTTTCGGGGACGATAGTATTCTCGGATGGGCGACGCAGCGAGAATTCCGTGATGTATCACGTTCGGGATCTTACACGCCAATCGGCCGCCGACCTTCGGCGCCTGCAAAAACGGTTGGCGCAAGAGAAGAAGTTGCGGAGTGTTGACGTGGGCCGAACGCGAATCATGGCAGTAACGGCGAATGACCTGTTCGAGACAGCTTGGAAAATGTTGGATGAGGATTCTGTCTCTCTGATTGCGGAAGGAGCTGAGAATTGAAGTGAGCGAAGACAAAATGACTGAACCAGATATTGGCGAACAGATGTATGGGTGGGCGCGAGATTTATTTCCAATCTGCCGTAGTATCACGGGTGAGGGAGTGCGCACCACGCTGAAATATCTACAGCGGTTGATGCCATTATTGAAGATCGTTGAGGTGGAGTCGGGAACCAAAGTGCTGGACTGGACGGTTCCGGACGAGTGGAACATCAAGGACGCATATATCGCGGATGAGGATGGGACTCGGATCGTCGACTTCAAGAAAAGCAACCTGCACGTAGTAGGGTACTCCGAACCCGTTTCTGCCGAAATGACACTGGAGGAATTGCAGCCCCATTTATACTCGCTCCCCTTGATGCCGGATGCCATCCCTTACGTCACCTCGTACTACCAACGACGATGGGGCTTTTGCTTGAGCCAACGCGCACGGGACGAGATGCGCCCCGGGAAATATCGCATTGTGATAGACAGCTCGCTAGCTCCAGGATCGTTGAGCTATGGCGAGATCATTCTGCCGGGACAGGAAGAGCAAGAAGTCCTGCTCTCGACCTACGTGTGCCATCCTTCGATGGGCAACAACGAACTGTCAGGACCCATGGTAACGACGGCGCTGACAAGCTGGCTCATGTCGTTGCCGGAGAGGCGCTACACGTATCGCATTTTGTTCATACCGGAGACGATCGGCTCGATTGCTTATCTCAGCACGCACCATGAGATCATGAAGCGAAATACCGTAGCTGGATACGTTATTACTTGCGTTGGGGACGATCGCACTTATTCTTACCTCGAATCCCGTCGAGGCAACACGCTCGCGGACCGAATAACGCGGCACGTCATGAAGCATCACTACCCGGAGTGCGTTACGTATCCATTCTTGAAGCGTGGGAGCGACGAGCGGCAGTACGGCAGTCCGGGGATCGATCTCCCGGTTGTTTCATTGATGCGATCGAAATATGGAACGTATCCTGAATACCACACCTCGCTCGACGATCTGAACTTGATTTCACCGCGCGGACTGGCCGGGGCTTATGGAGCAATTAAGAGATGCATCTCGCTGATCGAGGCAAATGCCACGTATCGCGCGACATGCCTTGGCGAGCCTCAGTTGGGAAAGCGCGGTTTATATCCGACGCTTAGTACAACGGGTAGTGCCGTTGCGGTGCGGAATATGATGAATGTTCTTGCCTACGCGGACGGAGAGCTGGACTTGATTTCACTGGCAGAGCATATCGAGGTACCGGCGGAAGATTGCCTGCCTATCATCGAGCGACTCGTGCAGGAACGGTTAATGGAAAGGATTGCGTAAGTACTAGTAGAGAATGCCCTCGAATAAACTAACAACGAAAAGCGCGACGATCCAGCGTTCAGAGAAAGAAAAAGGTTATGCCGAGCGCATGGAGCGTTGCATTGCTGATAGTCCTTATTCCAACCTGGATCGACTCCGGAATTTCAGTCTCTACTCACCGAGGCAGGATGTCACGAACTTCCTGATTCGATACGAGATCTTTAAACGTGTGATCGGGATTCAGGGTTCGATTATTGAATGTGGTGTGCTGCAGGGCGGCGGGTTGATGGCATGGGCTCAGTTCAGCGCAATCCTGGAACCCACCAACCACCAGCGCCGCATCGTTGGCTTCGACACATTCAAAGGTTTTCCACAGCTCTCGGAGCAAGATCATGCGAGCGATTCACGGGAGGCCCGACTTGGCGGTCTTGCGGTTGAGTCATACGATCATCTCAAAGAATGCGTCGAGTTGTTCGACCTGAATCGATTTGTGGGCCACGTGCCGAAAGTAGAGTTGGTGCGCGGGGATGCCACGAAGACGATTGAGCAATATGTGACGGAAAATCCTCAGTTGATCGTCAGCCTTTTGTATCTGGATTTCGACATCTACGAACCGACGTTGGCTGCTTTGGAACAGTTCGTGCCCCGAATGCCCAAGGGTGCAATTATCGCGTTCGACGAATTGAATTCTAAGGACTGGCGCGGTGAATCTGTTGCCGTCTTGAAAAGCCTGGATCTGAACAAATACAAAGTTGAGCGCTTCCCATTTGGCTCGCTCATATCGTTTGCAGAGATTGGATGACCCACAGATAATCTGAGTCCTGTCGAGATGAATCCCGAAGATAAGAGTGCTGACCTGCGTCAGGAAATCGACCGTTCGGTTTGCGAAGGGGGCATACAAGCTGCTGCTGCAAACATGGAAGCGCTTTGGCGGCTGAACCCTTCTTCATCGACGGCTGCATTTCTTGTGTCTCGAATCGAGAAGATACGCGAATCGTTGAATCTAGCGCGATTGCGCATTGCCTTGCTTCGCTCCTGCACACTGGAGCCTGTGATTCCCTTACTACGAGCGTCCGCATTCTGTTTTCGGCTGGACCCGGACGTTCACGTGGGCAACTACAACGCCTATATGCAGGAGATTCTCGATCCAAACAGTTCGCTTTATCGGTTTGATCCGGACGTTGTTATCGTTGCCGTGCGGCTTGCCGACCTGAGCCCGGAGTTGTGGCAGAGCTATTCGGCCTTAGAGCCCGCAGCGGTGCGGGAGGCAGTGCAGCATGTTTATCGTACCCTCGAAGAGCTAATCAAGTCGTTTCGTGGGCGAAGCCACGCAGCGCTCATTGTGCACAGCATGGAGCAGCCAGTTCAAACTGCCTTCGGAGTACTGGATTCGCAGATTGGGACAAGTCAATCAGACGCGATTCATAACATTAACCGTGAGCTTCGACTCATCGCGCAACAACACCGCGGAGTGTACGTCCTTGGCTATGACAATCTCGTAGCGCGGCACGGTCGTTTGTTCTGGCAGGATGAGCGGAAACTTCTAACTGTGCGATTGCCCATCGCCGCGCACGGACTCGTTCATCTCGCGAACGAGTGGCTGCGCTTCCTGGTTCCGTTGAGCGGACAGATCGCGAAAGCGCTGGTAGTCGATCTCGACAATACTCTTTGGGGTGGCGTAATAGGCGAAGATGGAATGTCAGGCATCAAGTTGGGACCCGAATACCCCGGAGCGGCTTACCAAGCCCTGCAGCGAGCACTGCTGGACCTCTCTCGCCGGGGAATTTTGCTGGCGATTTGCAGCAAGAACAATCGTGACGAGGCGATGGAGGTCCTAGAGAAGCATCCGGGAATGATCTTGCGCCCCGCAGATTTTGCCGCGATGCGCATCAATTGGAGCGACAAACCCCAAGGACTTCGGGAGATTGCCACAGAACTGAATATTGGACTCGATAGCATTGCATTTCTCGATGACAATCCGTTTGAACGCGAACAGGTACGCCGGTCTCTGCCGGAGGTCTTGGTCATTGATCTTCCCAGCGATGCTATGCAATATGCATTCGCGATTAGGGACTTTCAGGCGTTTGAGCGATTAACTTTATCGTTGGAGGATCACGAGCGCACCTTGCTGTATTCCAAACAGCAGGAGAGGGCCCGAGCCGAAGAGCGTTTCCAATCTAAAGAAGATTTTTGCCGACATCTGCAACAAGAGGCTGAGATTGAACAAGCAACCGCGCTCAGCATCGCCCGAATTGCTCAACTGACGCAGAAGACAAACCAGTTCAATCTTACGACCCGTCGTTACAGCGAGCAGCAGATTGCGGAGATGGCAGGCAATCCATCTTGGGAAGTGCTCTCTGTGCGAGTAAAGGACAGGTTCGGCGATCACGGGCTAGTCGGCGTAGCTATCACGCACGATGACGGAGATACGTGCGAGATCGACACGTTTCTGCTGAGTTGTCGCGTAATTGGCCGCTCCGTGGAGACTGCATTGTTGTCTTACATTGCGCAGAGTGCTCTGGCGCGTGGCCGGAAGCTGCTTGCGGGATGGTTCCTGCCAACGAGGAAGAATACCCCGGCAGCCGAATTCTATGCACTATCAGGCTTTCAGTGTCATCCCCAGAATAATGAAGGGCAACGGTGGACCTTCAACCTCGAAGAGGCACAGATTCGCTGTCCGGAATGGATTCGACTCAACGTTTTGGAAGGAGGGCGGGTTTGACCGATAAGCTGCTGGAGCAGGTTCGGCAACTGGTATCCGACATATTCTCAGTTCCCCTTGAGCAGGTACACGCTAACTCATCCCCTGAGACGATTGAAGCCTGGGACTCGATGCAACATCTGAACCTGGTTCTTGCGGTGGAAGACAAATTCAACCTGCAATTCACTCCTGAGGAGATGGAACAACTTCGCACCGTAGACGAGATTGTGACAATAGTTGAGTCGAGGATGTGAGCAGGTTTCCTTTAGAACATATTGTGAAGCATTCCCCAGTTATTCCCTATCTTTCCGTTCTGGGACAGTTGGCGGACGTTTCCGGAGTGCAATCGCTGCAGATATATTCGTATCGTTTTTCGAAGAGGAGAACGTTGTTAGCCCCACCAGTTGCGCCAAACTCGCCCTGTGCCGTGGGTGGGGGCGGTAACCTTCGCGAATCCGACCAGCATACCAACGTGAAACGGAAATGTGTCTTGCAATGAGCGAGGATGATAGCTGCGCCACAAGAGGTTGGATTTTCTGAGTATAGAAGTCTTCAGTGAGCCATGCGGACTGGTCCGATTCCTTCCACGAATGCTGCGCTAACGCATTCTTACGCGCCTTGATCGCTCGTTTGGCTTGAGCTTTTGGCCCGTTCGCACTCAGACGACCAATTCGTGCGGCATCGAGCATGTTCTTGGTCGCAGCATGAACGGCACAACGAGCACACTCTCTGCTCCGATCCTGTATTGTCTTCCCGCATCCGGGGCAGAGGTGCTCGGACTTGGGAGGCCTAATACGAGGCGCCCATACCCTGCCTTTCGCTTCGGTTCGACGCTGCTGAGTGAGACGTGTTGGCCGAAGCATATTGCTCTCATGTTTGGACCTTGAACCGCTCCACAGGGTTTGCGCGACGTATTCCGCCCAAGGCGAAACCAGCTTCCTCCATACTGGGCCGGTCTCGCTCAGCTTTTTGCAAAGCCTAGACACGATGCGACAGTTCCCGGTCTCGGTTTCAAAAAAATCAGATCTGCGCAGTGGCTCGCTCGATATCCAATTGAGTAGCCACGTCTCAATCTCCGGGCGAATCGGTTCGGAGTGTGGTGGATCAAGGGTGAGGTAACTGTACGCAATTGGGTTGTACTGAATGGGCTTGTAACGCTTATCTATGTCCACGAGCTTCTCTTCGTACCATTTCTCCAGCTCGCTTGACTCTTGTTTAACCTGTGCTGCTAATTCCTCGCGAGCTGGTGATGCCTTTGCTCGACCGATTTTCTTTGCCTGTCGTTGCCATTTTCCCTGCAACTTTGCCCAGCGCCTTTCGAGTTCCTGATTCACCTCCGCCATTTCGAAGAATACCAAGTGTAGTTTTTTCTTCCAGCCATCTAGTTCCCGCTTCTGGCGCTCCCCTTTCACGTAAGGGATTCTAAACCCAAGGATTCGAGCAGATAGATTCCGCCGTGGAATCGCGCCCCCCGGACATGAAAATCAAATTCGCGTCCTTTCAAAATACCCCAGAGCCCCTGTCTTATAGCGGCCATGACGCGCAGACGCAAAAGCAGAGCGCAGAACCGAACTCGTTCAGGTGCTACATTCTCCAGGCACGGACGTTCTGTCCGCACGAACATAAATCTCAGTAAGAAAAGTCAGTCCGCGCGCGAACGCGCTATCAAGGCACTTGCCGCAATGCGGCGCGGAGATACTCTTTCGCGTGCCGCGCGTGACAACGGCGTCACGGTCCGAACAGTTAAACGCTACGTTGGGTCAGCCCTCGTGCAGGATCGTGCAGGCGGACGCATCCGTACAACCAAGAGTGATAGCCTCGTCCGATATCTCCAGATACCAGGTCCGGATGGACCGAGAGACATAACCGTTCGAGGATCAAAGCCAGCAAGTCAGTTCGCGCAATACAAAGCAGCAGTCAATCGCTTGCTTCGCGGTGATCGCAACGCCATGGCCCCGTGGCGCGGGAAGAAAATTCAGGGAATTGAACTGGTCGCCGATCCCAAGATTCTGGTCGAACAAGCTCGTAAAGACATCCTCCCGTACTCGATCTATCGCTCGCTCTCGGGCGGTGCCGCGTGAAATCGAAGCAAATGCGCAAGAGCTGTCGCGATTGTCCAGAGGAGTGCTTCTGCGGTAGGGCGCAGCAATTAGAGGACAACCACTCCGGAGGACGAAAACACGTGCCATGGCTATGGACTCCGTTTTGTCGTCCGGACCACGCGCTGTATCACGCGAACTGTCGGCGGGCTGGCGTCGACTTCCGGAAGCAGCGCAACAAGCTTATGGGACAGATACAAGCTTTCAAAGCACAACTAGTTGGCATGTGGATGGTAGTCGAAGCGATGGAGATGGAAGTCATAACGAAAGCCCGGAGGAGGAAATGACCAACATACACGACGTGTTCGTTCGAGCGTATGCGGTTCCAGAGCAGACGAAAGACGATCACGGGAAGAAACGGAAATCACGGACCAAAGATTCACTTAAATGGCCTTCGTACGCATTGATATTCGACACGGAAACCAGGGTCACTGCCGATCAATCATTGACGTTCGGCGTTTTTCGCTTGTGCGAACTCGACAATGACCGATACAAGTTGACCCGCGAAGGGCTGTTCTACGCCGATAATCTCCCGACGAAAGATCGGAAGGTTCTGGAGAAATACGCCAGAACAGCAGTCCCAGACGCGAAAGCATTTCCGCCCGAATTCCCGTTGTATTCGCGTTCCGACTTCATGAAGAAGGTCTTCTGGCCCGCCATCAAGCGAAATGGAGCTTTGATTTGCGGTCTGAACCTGCCGTTCGATCTTGCGCGGCTCGCGCTGGCTTGGACCCGAGGCGAGCACGACGAATGGTCACTCACGATGTCGCAGTATTCAAACGGTAAAGAGAACCAGAATGTCCCCCGCATTCTGATCACGCCAATCGACAGCAAGAAAGCATTCATCCGGTTGGCGAAGCCGTGGAAACCAGAAGAGTGGAAGGAACAGGGCAGGTCACACTTTCTAGACTTGAGAACTCTTGCCTGGGCGTTATTCAATAGGTCGTTTTCACTCAAACGTCTCTGCGAGGAATTGCAAACCGAGCGTCGCAAGATCGAGCACGAACCTACCGGGAAAGTAACCATTAAAGAAATTGAATACGCACGACAGGACGGGCGCTGCACAGTAGATGCACTCAATGCGCTGAAACAGGAATTCGATAAACATCCAATCGAATTGAAACCCTGCCACGCGTACTCCCCGGCGAGTGTTGCAAAGAGTTATCTCGACGAGATGGGCATCATCCGGCCAGCTCAGAAATTCAAGATTCCGCCGAAATACATCGGGATAGCCCTCCAGAGCTATTACGGAGGAAGATCTGAGACTCGCATACGCTGTACCGAAGTTCCCGTCGTTCCCGTCGATTTCACTAGCGAGTATCCCACCTGCTGCGCACTATTGGGCTTGTTCGACATCCTCACAGCAGCCAGCCTGAGATTCAAGGACGATACCGCCAGAGTTCGCAAGCTACTCAAACGCGCCTCTTTGGATGGTTGCTTCGATCAGGAACAGTGGAAGCAATTTGGGTTCTTTGCGCTGGTACAGGCCGACAAAGACATTTTGCCCCTGCGCACGGTCTATGACGGCGTTACGCAAAACATTGGCAACAATTATCTGACTTCCGAAACTCGGCTCTGGTACGCAGGTCCCGACTTGATTGCCTCTGCCATCCGAACCGGAAAACCGCCCCGCATCGTGCGCGCAATTCGCATCGTGCCTCATGGCAAACAAGCTGGCATGAAAACGGTAAAGCTGCGCGGAAGCATGGTAGAAATCAACCCCTATAAAGATGATCTGTTCCGCAAAGTGATCGAACAACGGAAACTCAATAAAGCGGACAAAAAACTCTACTATTGGCTCAAAATTCTCGCGAATTCGATCTACGGGTTCTTTGTTGAGTTGATTCCTGAATTGCAGACGAAGAATGTCCCGGTTGAAGTCTTCTCAGGTGAAAAGAAATTCTCAGATTCATCGGATGTGATCGAAAAAACTGGCCCGTGGTTTTTCGCACCACTCGCTTCTCTCATCACGTCCGCGGGAAGATTGCTGCTCGCGATGACCGAGGGGTGCGTAAACCGCAAGAACGGTACGTACCTGTTTTGCGATACCGATTCGCTTGCGGTCGTCAGCTCAAAGAAGGGTGGAGAACTCAGGATTGCGGGAAGTGAGCGTCGCCGAATCCTGTCATGGGCAGAAACGCAGAGAATTGCAGACAAATTCACTTCATTAAATCCTTACGACCGAAAAGCGGTCAAAGGATCGATTCTCAATCTGGTGGATGCAAACTACGTTGATTCCAATCCGGCGAAACCGCAACGGCAGCTCTACGGCTACAGCATCGCTGCGAAACGCTACGGATTGTACGAAAAGACTGGGAAAGCAAGCATCAGCATCGTTGACCCGAAGGCGCATGGAATTGGTTTTCTCTACTCGCCGCAAGATTCTCCAAAGAATTGGGACAAGGACGTGCCGCGCTGGATTCACGAACTTTGGGATTACATTGTTCGCGGTGCCCTGAAACTCCGAAGAAGAACACCACCGTGGCTCGATGCGCCGCAAATGATGCGGTTGACGATCACAACGTACAACGTTCTCGAAATGCTGGGCGAATGGGAAATTGCGCGCCCGTACAATTTTCTTCTTTTACCAATGGTAGATCCCCTCTACGGATTCGCATTCCATCGGCAATCGAACGGGAAAGTTCTACTCGTCTGTCCATTCTCGTCAAATCAGGAAGAATGGTTTGGCCTGCAATGCGTCAATGTACACGACGGCAAGAAATACCAAATGTTGAATTGCAAAAAGGCAAACCGGAACATTCCGTACAACGTGGTGTTCCCCTTCCAGTTCGCGCATCTCATCATTCAGTATCAGCAGCATCCCGAGGCGAAGAGCCTAGCACCGAATGGAAACCCATGTATGGCGGACACGAAAGGACTCCTGCAACGAGCTCATGTGATCGCAGGCGAAATTCGTTACATTGGCAAAGAAACAGATCGCAAGTGGGAAGAGGGCGACGAGATTAGTGTTTTGGAGTTCGCTGCAACCGAGTACGGTCGAAAGGGAAAGGTGGTTGCCAGCGAAGAAGTAAAAGCTGCAATTCAGAAGATTGGAATCAATAAATGTGCTCGCGAAAGTGGATTTGACCGTAAGAATTTCATCAGAAAACTTGTCCGAAGAATTCCCGTAAAACGGAATTCTTACAACGAATTTATACATTGGCTTGAAAATTACAGATCACAGAATGCGCACGAGCGTTTGGCAACGTAAGCGCTTATCCAGACTGCCTTCAACTTAGGTCACTGTTAGGAATACTGCGCCCACTTTGCTTATTTTTTGCCGGAAGAGGATTTTGAGCGACGTCGCGATTTTGCAGCAGTTAGCCAATGCTTGATGCTAGTGAGGTGGTTGCTGACACTGTTTGAGCTTGGCCTGTGCCGCAACAAGATTCTTGGTAAGCGCGTGCAACAGAGCCGCCAGGCGAGCCCTTTCTTTCGGAGAAATCTCAGGGTCACCCAACTCGTCCTGGATGGTGGCAATTTGCTGTTGAATATACTGAACGGTTTCCTCATCGCCCTGACAAGGATCCGGCTCGCGGACTATTCGAAGGAATCTGCGGCTTGTCATTCCGTCGGAACTAAGTTGGAGATTCAATAGCAAAACTTTTGCGGAGAGTGGTGCCGGAACAGTTATCGAAGTGGGTTGGCGATTGACTTGGTAGTGGCCGCTGCCGATTGTAAGGGTTGACGAGCGTGATGCAGCAACCCCGAGCGTTACCGAGAGATCTTGGCTTTGCAGTGCTCTAGGTGCATCGAGCTTGATGAAGAAAGGTGCTTTCGCAGTCGTCTGCACAGGGACCATTTGATTCCCGATACGCCCCTTGTCATCGCGAGCTTCGAGGAGAATGGACTCGGTGCCAATCGGAAGTCCGTCAACGGTGAGTTTTTCACCGGAGCCGAGGAGCGTTTGTCCGCTGTGAATAGGCTCAATCGATGGTACCAAGGCATACCAGTGGAGTTGGTCCGCTTTCAACGGATGAAAGGAATCATCATGAGCAGTCCCGACAAGGTTGACGATAGAGTCTGTGGTGTAGCGTGCGCCGGACAACGGGTCAAGGATGTGTACGACGGGTGGAGAACCGAGCGCCGAGAGAGATCCAACAACCGCTGAAGCTTCGTTGAAACCGTCATTTGCGCGGATCCGGATTCGTGCTTGAGTTGAGCCGCTGAAATAGCTGCTGGGTAGGTCAACTTCGTTGCGATTCTGACCAGTAAACACTGTCTTCCACGTCTGACCGTCATCCGCAGAGTAATCGACCTTCACCCAAAGCGCGTCTCCGTCAGCATCAGATGCGAGCCAGCGGACTGCGACCATTGGCGGTCCCGCTGGAAGGGACTGGCCGATGTGGTCGCCGGGCCGAGGGCTGATCAGGCGCACCGAAGGTGAGTGCGGACTGCGAGTGCGACTGGCCACGACATTACCATTGTCAGTGATTTCGATTCGGGCGCCGCCTTGGGCAGGCACGCGTGCGAGCAGAAAGGTGACTTCACCACCGTGTTCGATGTGTCCGACCCGAGTTGTCATAGGGGTATCAGAGAGGACATGCCCCAAGGCATCGCGCACTAAACAGTGGTAGCGCGAAGCTGCCATTGTTGTGGGTTGTCCCTCACCAGGTTTCACGTGTGTGATATGCACACCTGTTGCGCTGACAAACGCGAGCACCGTCAAAGTAGGAGCGGTCTTGGCAGCATCCCTCGCTTTCTCCCGTCCTTGGAGCGCAGCTCCGCGGAATGAAAAAACGTTTGGGAATTCAGACGAGTCTCTGTGAAGGTCCGCTGTTCTGAATAAGGGCAGAACAGTCACCAGATGATTTGCGCCGTCTTCCACAATTGGCCGTTGTTCTCGCAAGAAAAGGCCAGCAGTTGAGACGTTTATAGCCTTATCCCAATTGATCGGTGAGACCCAGGCGTTTGTCTCGCCCCCACAGTAAGACATAATGTCGAACTGGTTAGGCGGGGCCGCAATAACGCGATAAGGAGCGGCAATTCCTCCAGAGCCGCTCCGGCGGTCAAGCCCCACTCCTTCGAGGAAACCCTGGGCGTCGGGCCAGGGGTCGGGGTTTTGGGCGCCACATGCACCCGAGGCATGCCCGATACCGAAGCCGTGGAAAATCTCGTGCGACACATCCGTAAGCGGACGCTTGACATCCGTTACCGCGAGCGGCTTTCCATTCGTAGTAATAAACCCTTGGCACCGGTTAACAAAGAGAACACACCCGTTTTCAATACCCAAGCCTTGTGTAGTGTTGCTCACGCCGATCGTGAAATCACCTGTGGCGAGACCGTTATCTTCATCCCAGTCCTCCACCAGATTCAACGCACAGGAGTTTATTTCGTCGCGGGTGGGCGGCGGAGGTGAGGGCGGCCCAGGCGAGCCGCACCCCGATGTCATGATGCTCGTAATGTCCAAAGTGCCTTGGTAGTCCGTAAGCAAGATGTCCCATGGCGCAACGTTGCGAGCCTCGTTGAAGACTGTCCAAGGATCGGGCAACGGGGAGTTTTGAGAGATCAACTTAAGCGGTGCGATTTGGAATGCACCGGTCGAGGTATAGGTAATGCCAGTTAGGGTGAGTGAACCCAGCACAAGACAATCTGGAGTAATACAGGGATAAAACGGTGCCGCTTGGAACGTCTCAGGTGGCGGAAGAAGTTGTGCCGTCAAGGAGATGCCTGTTTTCAGCCACCAGCTGTCTGGTAGGGTGAAGGTGAATG